>OLJF01001138.1_pt1 | contig 18122 bp, 16 predicted proteins | sample 1609751 | NCBI WGS metagenome assembly OLJF01 (sample SAMEA4350171, study PRJEB24818) | metagenome | biome: human; feature: gut; material: faeces | place: Denmark | collected 2013-09
CTGTTACTAGATGCTGGGAACACATAAATCAAAGAAATCTTCGAAAGATCACAGCTTAAAGAAAATGAACCGAGTTGTATGGTAATGGATTAAAAAGAAGGTGCATCGTGCATTACGACACACCTCCTTTATGAATTTAGTGGACTATGTAGACTTTTTTTAGCGAGGTGGATTTGCTTTTTAATTCCTTTTCATTATTTTTGGGATTCGAAACACACAAACGCTAATTTATATCCAAACTATGAGAAAAGTCACTTTATTGTTGATGACCTTGGTCGCTGTGACTCATGTTGCGGTTGGTCAGGTTGATGTGAGTGCGGTCAATAAACCGATTGAGTTGTTGAACGAGGCAAACACGGATATTGAGGATGGAAATTATAAAGATGCTGTTCAAAAATTGATTGCGGCTAATCGATTGAATCCGAAATTGAGGGAGGTTTACTCGTCCTTGAATACGGCTTGTACTCACACGAACCAGATTTCTTTGCTGAAGGAGTTTCTTGTGAAAGGAAAGGGGATATTTGAGGAAGATGATGAGCTTTGTTATTATTTGGGAAATATTTACCAGAATCAACAGAATTATGCGGCAGCCATAAAGGAGTATTCTCTGGCAATCCAGTATGCCAAGAAAAATGGGGAAGAGTACGAGTTGGTATATGCTTATTATTTGAACCGGGGGAATTGTTACTTGAAACAGCGTGAATTTGCGAAGGCGATACCGGATTATACCTATTCTCTCAAGCTAAACAAGGATAACGGTGCTATTTACGCGAACCGGGGAATTGCTTATTTCAGTACCGGAAAGCGTAAGGAGGCATGTGCCGATTGGCGGAAGGCTAAATCGCTGGGGGTAACAAGCGTGAATGCTTATATTAATCGCTATTGTCGATAAAGGTTTTAAATAAAATAAGCGAGCCAAACGATTTTGGCTCGCTTATTTTATGTATTTATTGCTAGGAATTAGAACGTCCAGCCTAATCGAAGAATCGGTTCGATGTATGTTTTGACATTTGTTTGACGTGTTTTTACCGGGGACAAAAGTATATATAATTAAGCGAGGGCAGGAATGTTCCTGCCACTTGCTATTTGAAAATATCAATCAATGATGTGAGGTTGCTGGTAAAGAGTTTAACGGAAATGGCAAGTAAAATGATTCCCAGGAATTTACGTAATATGTAAGCTCCTCCTTTCCCGAAAATCTTTTCGACTAGCGATACATTTTTTAATACAAAATAAACAACAATAATGTTTAGAGTTAAGGCGATAATAATATTGATGGTATGATATTCCGCCCGCAAAGCCAACAAAGTCGTTAATGTTCCGGCTCCCACGATCAAGGGAAATACTAACGGTACAATAGATGCCGTTCCTGATGGACTGTCATTTTTGAAAATAGGGATTCCGAAGATCATTTCTACTGCCAGTACGAAGATCACGAGAGAACCGGCCACGGCAAACGAGGAAATGTCCACGCTGAACAAGTTGAGCAAGCCATCCCCGACGAAAAGGAATGCCACGAGAAGAATATATGATGCCAAAGCGGCTTTTATGGCACTAATTTTGTGTCCTTTATTTTGAATATCGTTAATGATAGGCACGGCTCCCGTGATGTCAATTACGGCAAACAGGACCATGAATGCACTCGCAAGTTCTTGTATACTAATGTCTGAAAAACTCATATCAAAAAGATTGGTTTATTCTTGATTAAAGGTTATTTTTGCCTACAAAGATACAGAAACAAGAGGTGTTATCAAAATGAATCAAAATAGAAAAGTTATGGCGTATACGAAACTAATTGTCGAGAAACAGGATAATATTTGCACGGTTAAGATTAATAACCCGGAGGCGTTGAATGCTTTGAATTCGACGATTTTGAAAGAATTGGATGCTGCTTTCACGGCTATCGGGGAGGATGACAGTGTTGATGTTGTTATTTTGACGGGTGAAGGACGTTCGTTCGTGGCAGGTGCGGATATATCCCAGATGAGTACGTTGAACGCGGTGGAGGGGAAAGCGTTTGGAGAGCTGGGAGCGGCTGTTTTCCGTAAAATCGAATTGTTGAACAAGGTGGTTATTGCCGGGGTGAATGGTTTTGCCCTGGGGGGAGGGTGTGAATTGGCCATGGCTTGTGACATCCGTATTGCTTCGGTGAAGGCTAAATTCGGTCAACCGGAAGTCGGTTTGGGAATTACCCCGGGATTCTCCGGTACGCAACGGTTGCCGCGTATCGTGGGATTGGGTAAGGCAAAAGAACTGATCTACACGGCTGACGTGATTGTTGCCGAGGAGGCGTATCGTATCGGGTTGGTGAACAAGGTGGTGGAACCGGAAGCACTGATGGATGAATGTATGGCTATGGCGAAGAAGATTGCTTCGAAAGCTCCGCTGGCTGTACGTTACGCGAAAGAAGCGATCAACCGGGGAGTAGAGACGGATATTGACACGGGTATTTCTATCGAAAGTGATTTGTTCGGACTCTGTTTTTCAACCGAGGATCAGAAAGAAGGAATGCAGGCATTTCTAGGCAAAAGAGGAGCGGAATTCAAGAAAAGATAAAAGCTGAAAAAGCTGGCGTTTGTACGATAATAGAGAATTTGATATTATATAATTGAAGGTTTTAAATTAAGAGGAAATGAAAATTTGCGTTGTAGGTACAGGTACGATGGGTAATGGTATTGCCCAAACCTTTGCTCAGGCCGGGCATGACGTGTTGTTAAAAGGGCGTTCTGAAGCATCTTTAGGTAAAGCTCACAAGGCTATCGAGAAGAGCCTTTCCAAGCTGGTAGAAAAAGGCAAGATGGAAGCTGCCGAGAAGGATGCTATCAATGCCCGCATCAAAGACACGATGGCATACGAGGATTGTAAAGATGCCGATTTGGTGATCGAGGTGGTTGCCGAGGATATGGCTACGAAGAACGAGATATTCAAGACTTTGGATGCTATCTGTAAACCGGAGGCTATTTTGGCCACGAATACTTCTTCTCTTTCTATCACGGAAATCGCTGCTGCAACCAGCCGTCCGGAGAAAGTGATCGGAATGCACTTTTTTAACCCGGTGCCGATGATGAAATTGGTAGAGGTGATTAAAGGGCAGTTGACTTCTCAGGAAGTTCACGACAAGGTGATGGCAATCGCTGCAGAAGTGGGTAAGACTCCGGTAAGCGTGAACGAGGCTCCCGGATTCGTGGTAAATAGAATCTTGATCCCGATGGTGAACGAGGGTATCGGTATCTATGCAGACGGTGTTGCTACCAAGGAAGAGATCGACGAGGCTATGAAATTAGGGGCTAACCACCCGATGGGACCTTTGGCGTTAGGTGACTTGATCGGATTGGACGTGTGTCTGGCTATCATGGAGGTGCTGTATAATGAGTTCGGTGATTCCAAGTATCGTCCTCACCCGCTGTTACGGAAGATGGTTCGTGCTAACTTGTTAGGACGTAAGACCGGAATCGGTTTCTATGATTACCGGAAATAGGGAATAAAAAGTTTATAAAGTTCATAAAGTTTGTAAGGTTCATAAAGTTGCATTTGAGAGCAATGGATCTTATAAATTTTGTGAACTTTGTTTTTGAATGGTGGTTGATTTGTCTAAACAACTATGTTTGTTCCCTTGTCTTTCAGAAAGAAACTACAGAATTCATTGAGTTGTTGTTGCATCAATTCTTTTGGTATTAATAAGCGTTTGTATTCAGCGACCATTGTTGGACTCATACTTCGGTTCATCGCATATTCTACAACCACCTCGTCGGCTTCTGGGCACAAAATAATGCCGATAGAAGGATTCTCGTTAGTACGTTTCACATCTCTATCAAGTGCTTCCAAGTAAAATTCTAGTTGGCCGAGGTCTCTTGGATGGAACTTTGTTTTCTTTAATTCTACCGCTATTAAGGCCTGTAAGCCTCTGTGAAAGAATAATAAATCAGCCTTGAAAGTAGAACCGCCAACTGGTAGGCTATACTCTTGGTCCATAAACAAGAAGTCTTTACCTAATTCTAAGATAAACTGCTTCATGTGCTCAATCAATCTGTTGCGTAGTTTTGATTCGCTATGCTTCTTGGGTAGGCCAAGGAAGTCAAGGAATACTGTGTCCTTGAATATTACAGGTGCATACGGATAAGACTCTAATAATCCTTTTGATAGATTCTTCTTATCACTAAGCAGCGTTGAAAATGTCTGATTGGTTAAACTGCGATCTAACTCTTTTACATTCAGACGTTCTTTGTGAGCGTATAATATATAGAATAATCGTTCTTCGTTATTACGACAACGGCTAAGTATCATCGTATGATTGGTGAAAGTGGTCATTGTAAGAACTTGAGGCATTCGTGCAGTTGACAACTGCACAATCTCATTATTTTCCCCTTCATTTATGTTATCATCTTGGGCTTCTAAATGAGCCGATTGTAATTGTGCAGTTGTTGACTGCACGAATTCATGTGACAGAAATTTCTCTACCGTTAAGCTAAATTGAGGCGTGGAATACTCTTCAAAATACTGAACCATATTGTAGATGTTTCTTCGGCTATATCCTCTTAAATCAGGACGGCGAGCACGAATGTATTCTGATAGTTGGCTCACCACCTTGCTTCCCCATTCTTCACTTTTCAGCTTTGCTGATACATAGCTTCCCACGTACCATGCAGTCTGTAGCAATTCCTCGTTCACCATACGAGAGGCTTTGCTTTGGTGCAATTGAATGATGCTAATCACTTCGTCAAACTGCTTTTCATGCAGAACTATAATACTTTTGTTCTCGTCCATATTGCAAATTTACGCATTATTGGTATTTTGAACAATAATCTTCGCCATTGTAATTGATGCTTTGAATTTCAGTCACAAAGGTAGTTATTATTAATGAAATTATATCCTTTTCAATGAACTGCTTGCTGTGATGAAAAGTAAAATTTCCTGTGATATTTTATTGTCCTAATTGTATTACTTGACGTTTTTGCGGGTGAGAATCGTCTGCTGACGGACGGGATTTGAAGTTGTTAAAATTGAATGTTAACCCGATCCAGTAAGCATGGGTGGCTTCTTTGCTGTAATTTGCCAGACGATAGGTGTCCGTGTTTGAACGGGCTTGCCATTCGGACGTGTCGAAGACGTCGGAAACGGAGAAGCTGATTTGAAGGCGGTCATTAAAAAATCCCTGTTTGATGTCCAAGTCCAAGTAGTAATTTTCTTCCACTTTGAATTGGGGTATTTTTGTAGGTGATTGATAGGAAAAGAGAACTTGAAACTCGGTATGTTTTTTGGAATTCAAAGTTAATTCCAGGTCCCCCGACCAGGAAAAATTGTCGGCATGAAGGTCTATTCCTTGAAATTTCCCGTTGGTATGAGAGTGGACGAGGGATATGGAAGGGGTGATCGTCATCCATGAGGTGGGAGTGCCGGATAGATTGATGTCCAGGCCGACCTTATTCTCCATGTTACCATTTGCATAAGACAGTGTTAGGGTGTTGTCTTCTGAGAATAACGTGATCGGGGTGATAAACTTTTCCGTGGAAGTAAAATAAAGATTCCCGTTCAGTTGGAGCTTTTCTCTTGATAAAAGATAGTTGATCTCGGCTCGATTCGAGACTTCGGGACGTAACAGCGGGTTACCCTGCTCGAAGGTCTGGTGATCGATCGGGCTTGTAAACGGGTTTAGTTGGGTGTAATCCGGGAGAGTGGCTTTTCTGGTAAAATGAAAGGCCAGTTCTTGCTGGTCAGAAGGCATGTACCGGAGGGTTAGGTAGGGATAAAAGTATAGTTGATCAGAATTATGTTTGTCTGTGGCTTCTGCGAGTTTGGTGTGGGTAACATCGTAATCGGCGAGTACACCTATTTTATAATGCCAGGATTCTCCTTGTTGTTGGGAATAGGAGAGATGTATCGTGTAAATGTACTCTTTATGGTTTAGGCCGTTATTGGGATTTAAATTCGACAACCAATTATCGGGATTTTTTTTCTTGTCGTGAAGATGGTACCGGGTTTTATTCCACCTGGAGAAAAATTGAATTCCGCTTTCGAGTTGTCCTTGGTTTGCGAACGTGTAGAGGTAATCCATTTGCAAGCGGACGAGTTCGGGTTGCTCGTTTCCGGTAGAGGTGTAAGCGAGAAGATCATCAATTTGATACGTGCTTGGACGGGAATCTTTCGTGTGGGAAAAGATGCCGTTTAGGGATAGTTCGTGTTTGTCTTTTTCGTACACGTGTTTGTAGAATAAAGAACCTTCAATTATTTTCCGACTGAATGCTATTCGGTGGTGTAGGTCATATTCGTTTGCTTGCGTGCGGTTATTTATGTCCCGGTTTGTTGTGATCTTGGGGAATTGTAGCTTGAGACTCCATAGGAATAGATTGTGCGAGGAAGGTCGCATGTCTAGTTGGAGGGCGATGCAATGGCTTAAATGGTGCTGTTCTGTTTCTAGTAGTTGAGATGTTTCTGTCGAAAAAGAGCGAAATAGTTCACTGCTAATTTCAATCCGGTCTGAATGGCCGGAGTAATCCAGGAATAAATCCCAGTTCTTTTGGGTATATCCTAGGTTTACGTTTCCCGTGAAATTGTTCGTGAAATCATAGTTTAGGGAAACTGAACCGCTCCATGGGTTTTTGGCCTTTTTCTCGTTTTCTTGGGCGTAAATGTCTGTATTCGTGTAAAAAGTAAGGAGACTGAAGAGTATCTGTGTGATGCGCTTTTTCATATACCTATATTGTTGTTTTGTGAATTTGACAAGGATATAGATGAAAACTTGCGCCTGTGGAGGGATTTTTTCAGAGTTGTATTAGATGAGACATTTATTGGATGTTTCCTTGTGGACGGAAGGGTGTGAAGAACAGATTGAATTATTGCAACTGGATAAATCCGGCATAAAAGTGGCTCGGTATATGACAATTTATTTGAGATTTGCTGCAAAGAACTCCTTTAAAGGTTGTAGTGTATCAACATTTAAATTCCAATAATGGGGGTTATCAAATAACCAATCTCCAGAACCGAATCTTTTACACAATTTTCGAGGCAATTTCTGTGCGGCCATATAAGTATGTAGTTTCCCCTTTAGATTGGGAACATTGTACTTAGGTTCACCTGATTCATCTTTTGAACCAGAAACACATCTTTCATAATCTTCAAAGCAATCAAAAAATGTAGAATGCAAATCGCGTCGTGCAGCATTTTCCATTAGTTTTTCTACATCTCCGTCATTTTGATTATTGGGATAGAGGAAATAATGGAATGACACATTATGTGTCGTCATACCATTTTCGATTTCCTTTTTTCGCTTTTCATATCCAATTCCTTTGTCTTCCGTGTCAGCATCGGCAAAAACGATAACTTGTTCTCCGATTTCTTGTGCTAACTTTATCTGGTTGAGAATCGTTTCATTATACAAATTACCAATGCCATCCATGAATATAAATTCAACATCCATCTTGGGAAAGAAGATGTTTATAATCGTTTGAAGAAAGTGGTATTCTGATGTTTTGTTGTTTTTAGCCTCAATAAAAATCTTAGTCATATTACCTCACTTCAATTTCTTGGTTAATAGAATAATCCAAACTTTCTAAAGAATAGTGATATGCCTTTAATTCATCATCAGAAGTTTTCAGCAATTTAAAAGCAGCCACGATATTGTCAAACTTATTAAGCGCAGCATCTCGGAGTCCTTTTATAGAATCCGTATCATGTGTCGTTATAAATAGCTGAGTGTTGTTCCTAATAGCTGCATTTATAAGAACTTTCCATAAATTGCACATCACAGAATAATGAAAACCATTACTAATCTCATCAACGAGTAAAGCACCATCCTTGCAATCATACACAGCAGTTAGAAGAGATACAATCTTTCTTGCTCCATCTCCCATCATATTTACAGGAATACGTTTTGCGAGGCCTACATCAACAAGCATTTCCTTATCTGTAAAAATGAAATCTTTTACACGAGGTTCTATTAATTTAAGACCTTCCACAATAAAGTGCTCGTCTTTATTTTGAAGAATATTTTTAAGACCTTGTATTGATGCACTAAAATCATACTTAGGGCTTAAATATGTACATCGCAATGATTCTACATATTGTTTTGACACACTATGTGTTGCATCAGTTGAATTTGCCGAGTCAAAACGTAATTGTGATTCAAAATGTTTATCATTTATTTTAAAATCAAATTTTAATCCGTATTTTTCCTCTGTAACATTTGAAAGAATATTTGTATCATCAGCATTTAGAGATACATTGTTTTGATTTTGTTCAAAAAGGTTAATCCTCAAATCACGCTTTTCTTCATTTTCCATTCGGATATGAATTGGTTGACTTGAATCTAAATTGTAGAAATCTAATTTAAGGTCATTCAAACGAGCTTTGCTATAACCACGCATAAAGTTCACATGGATTGGTAGCAATGGATTTGATAACCCACTGGCTAAAAACAAAGATTCTAACAATGAAGACTTTCCACAATTATTCTTTCCAAAGAAAAGATTAATCTGCTTAAAGCCCTCTATAGAAGCATACTTTATGCCTCTGAATCGCTCTATTTCGATTTTGTCAAACATTGTTTCTGCAGTTATTCGATTATAAATCAATATGCAAAGTTAAGCAAAATATCTAGTATAAGGTTGTTTTTTTACATTGTTTTCTACAAAGAATCACACAAATCTCAATTTTTGCACTATAGGACACATGAATCTCAAAATATTGACAACCTCGACTTTCTTGCTGTCAACGATTTGTAGGCTCGGCAAATAACGCCTTTCGCCTTACAGCGGTAGATTGCCGTTTACCTGCCCCCCGAACCGTACTTACACGTCTTCATGTATACGGCTCTCCATCTGTACCATTATTTTTACTTAATACAGCTGCTGTTCTGACTTCCGTCCGGATATGCAGGGAGGGATCGCGGTAGTTCGGTACAAAGATTTCTCTGATTATGCTTTAGTAATTAATAGAGAGAAGCTCAAGAGAAATAATGGAAATGCTAGGGAGATAATCCCACTTTTTCGATGCTGTCTCGAAGCTTACTCGGAGTTTATTCAATCGGTAATGCATGAGCAACGTGTGAGCTTCGAATAAGCTCTGAATAAAGGGGATTATTTGGGTTAGATTACTTCTTTATTTGGGTTGGTTTAGGGTGAGAATCGGAGTTGTTGAATTCGATTTTATGAATAGTGTGATGAAAATATAGCAATGAATATAATTTGAATTTGTATGATTCGAAATAATAACTGTGGAGCTTGATTTAAGAATGGTTTAGATGTCTTAAAACGATCGTTTAATGCGCTGCAAATATACTAAATTTTTATATAGAGCAAATGGATGTGAAATATTTTTCTTCGATTTAACAATCAGCTTGTTAACGTTTCTGTTAGAAAATACAAAAATCAATCAGGTGTTACTATCATTAAACGATCGTTTTTTTATAGGAAATGATATTTATGCGGACAGCTTCTATGCGTTATTGCTGTTTAAGTATAGCGTGTAGAACATATGGCAATAAATCAGGACTCGTGGTAGGGTTAGTGCGCGAAGCGCATCCAGTCGGGTCGTAATCTTCGAAATTGCCGGTATAAACACGAGCTTTTGTTAAAAAACAATCAATGATAACGACTGATAAATTAAACTGGTATGCCGCCTATACCCGTGTAAATCAAGAATTGGTCATTAAAAAGAAATTAGACGAATTAGGAGTAGAAAATTACCTGCCACAGGAAGGGCGAGTACGTGAGACTCCACTCGGTCGAAAGAAGATTAGGGTAATTCTAATTCATGGATTGATCTTTATCCGGACAGATAAAACGACTAGTTTCTCTTTACTGAACGATCACTTGTTGAATATTGTTTACTTGAAAGATCGTGAAGGACGTTGTTCATTGATTATTCCGGATAAACAAATGGAAGATTTCATGTTCTTGTTAGACTTTTCTACTGATGGCGTAGAGGTGCTGAATAAAGACTTGAAAAGGGGGGATCGGGTACGAGTGATCAAAGGGCCTTTGTTGGGCTTGGAAGGGGAACTAGTACGCTTGAAAGGACACAAGCGGGTTGTCATTCGATTGGATGGCGTGGCATCTATTGCCACGTCTTATATACCTAGTTCGTTTTTGGAAAAAATAGAGTAATAGGAAATAATGGAAAAGAATTTATTTCGGGAAGTGTACAAGCAGGTGTGTGGATTGGCGTTGAAAGATTGTCCCCCCTCGTCTCTGTCGGGACTCTTGCACGGTTACTTGTCGGTTTACTCAATGGTACGGGTGTATCCATGGTTAGAAGATGAGTATGGTAGTCTTTGGGATATTCATGATCGGATACGGGAGATTGCCCGGGTTATTCAGGAATTGTTGAAAGATAAAGATATTCAGGTAGATACTCGTGCAGGGTATGTGGTGGATTTGATGGATGCTTACTTGTTGTATTCGGATTTGAAATTCTTGGATACGGCATTGGATGCTGCTTATGAAATTCTTATTCCTAAGGGAAGCGATAAGATTGTGTTGCCTTGCCGTACACCGAATATTTGCCGACTGCTTTGTAATTGCTATTATTTTACGGGAGATGTAGAGTGTGGGATGTTAGCTAAAAATCTCGTAACGGAGACGTTGGGAGTAAGTCGGAAATTTAGTTGTATGGAGTTGGGTGATTGGTGGTGGGCTATTCGGGCCTATGAGAGTGTTATTGGGGAAATGGATGTGTTTATTGAAGAAAAGGAGCGATTAGCTGGGGGACGAATGCGATTAGGAGTAAGTGTGGAACAGATCGAGGATGAAAAGATAGAAGATTTTCAACAAAATGGTAGTGATGTCTGTTTGATTGCAAAGGCATTCGATATTTTGGCAAGACGTGAGTTTGCTGTATGTAATGAATTTTATAGTAAGATAGAATAATTATTGATAGCATAAACATAGAAACTTATTTATAATGAAGAATTTTGCATTGATCGGGGTTGCCGGTTACATCGCTCCCCGTCATTTACGTGCCATAAAAGACACGGGTAATCGTTTGGTCGCGGCTTACGACAAGTTTGACAGCGTGGGAATCATGGATAGTTTCTTTCCCGAAGCGTCCTTTTTCACGGAGATGGAATTGTTCGATCGTTATTGTTCCCGGATAAAGGGTGATGATAACCGGGTGGACATGGTTTCCGTCTGTACACCTAACTACTTACATGACGCTCATATCCGTTACGGGTTACGCTTGGGTGCTGACGTGATCTGCGAGAAACCGCTGGTTTTAAATCCGTGGAATATAGACGCCTTGGCAGAAGTAGAACGAGAGACCGGGCACAAGGTGAACAACATTCTTCAACTTCGTTTGCATGACTCGATCAAGGCCTTGAAAAAACGAATAGACGAGGGACCGAGAGATAAAGTTTACGACGTGGATCTGACTTATATCACCTCTCGCGGTAACTGGTATTACACGAGCTGGAAAGGTGACGAGCGCAAGAGTGGAGGCGTGGCAACGAATATCGGTGTCCATTTTTACGACATGCTAACATGGATTTTCGGTGGGGTAAAGGAGAACATCGTTCACGTGAAGAGCCATGACCGGGTGGCCGGGTATCTTGAACTGGAACGTGCTCGTGTTCGTTATTTCTTGAGCATAAATGCCGATAACCTACCGGAGAATGCCGTGGAGGGAGAGAAACGCACCTATCGTTCCATCCGTATCGAGGGTGAGGAGTTCGAGTTTAGCAACGGTTTCACGGAGTTACACACGGAGAGTTACAAGCACGTTCTTTCTGGTGAAGGTTTCGGTTTGGACGAGGTTCGTAATTGTATAAATATAGTTCATCATATCCGTAACGCTGAACCGATAGGTTTGAAAGGTGATTATCACCCGCTGGCTAAATTACCTTTAACCAAACATCCTTTCGGTTGGAGTAGATAATAATGAAAATAGGTATGAAATTACAAATGGTAGACTTGCAAGGTCAATATCAAAGAATCAAGAATGAAATTGATGCAAGTATAAAAAACGTGATAGAATCGGCCGCTTTCATAAATGGAACGCCGGTGAAGGAATTTGCACGTCACCTGGAAGAATTCACGGGAGCGAAACACGTGATTCCTTGCGCTAACGGCACGGATGCGTTACAAATAGCCTTGATGTCTTTAAACTTGAAACCGGGAGATGAAGTTATAGTACCAGCTTTCACTTACGTGGCGAGCGCGGAGGTGATTGGGTTATTGGGTTTGATCCCCGTGATGGTAGACGTTGACCCGGGTACTTTTAACGTGACTCTTAAAAATATAGAGCGAGCGTTGACATCCAGAACAAGAGCGATAATACCTGTACATTTGTTCGGGCAGAGTTGTGACATGGAGGCAATTTTAGATTTTGCCAAACGGCATGACCTATTTGTCGTGGAAGACAACGCTCAAGCGATAGGTGCCATTTACACGTTTAGTAACGGGAAACGGAGTCAAACGGGAACCATGGGAGATTTCGGGTGTACTTCATTTTTTCCATCTAAAAATTTAGGGTGTTATGGTGATGGAGGCGCGTTGATGACGAATAACGATGTTCTGGCAGACCGGGCTAGAATGATAGCCAACCATGGTCAGAAAGTGAAATATCATCACGAGGTGATAGGTTGTAATTCTCGTTTAGACACGATTCAAGCCGCGATTTTGGACGTGAAACTGAAATACTTGAACGAGTATAACCTGGCCAGGAATGAAGCTGCTCGTTACTACACGACCTGGTTGAAGGATGTTGAAGGTATTATTCTTCCAGAAGAAAAAGCATATAGTACCCATGTTTATCATCAATACACGCTAAAGGTAAAGGGAGGGAAACGTGATACTTTGAAAAAATTCTTGGAAGAGGATGGAATCCCCTCGATGATCTATTATCCCTTGCCCTTGCAGGAACAAGAGGCATTCCGGCAAATAGCCCGATCCACGGGTGATTTACACGAGTCAAGCAGGCTAGCATCTTCTGTACTTTCATTACCGATGCACACGGAACTGACAAGAGAACAACAAGATATCGTGATAGACCGGGTAAAGAAATTTATTTTTTAATCGTTCAATTTTCAATTTGTAATGTATTCAAAATTATTAAATAAAGAGGCCAAACTGGCCCTGGTAGGTTTGGGGTACGTGGGTTTACCCATAGCGTTAGAGTTTGCCAAGAAGATTCAAGTAATCGGTTTCGATATAAACGAGGAGCGTCTAGCCAAGATGCGTCAAGGAATAGATCCGTGTAAGGAGTTGGAACGTTCAGCCTTCGAGGGGGCGGATATAAAATTCACGTCTTCCATTGACGAGTTGCGAGAAGCCTCTTTCTTTATAGTTGCCGTTCCAACTCCTATAGATAGGCATAATCAACCGGACTTGACCCCGTTGTTGAGCGCGACCCGTTCCGTGGCTCACGCCTTGAAAAAAGGGGATTACGTGGTTTACGAGTCAACGGTTTATCCCGGTTGCACGGAAGAAGATTGCTTGCCAATACTGGAAGAAATTTCAGGCTTGAAGGTTGGTCTTGATTTCAAGATCGGTTACTCGCCGGAGAGAATTAACCCCGGAGAGAAGGTACATACCTTGCCTAACACGATCAAGATCGTTTCGGGCTGTGACGGGGAGGCTTTGGATATTATCGCTAAAGTTTACGAGTTAGTGGTGAAACCGGGCGTTCATCGAGCCCCGAATATCAAGGTTGCCGAGGCCGCCAAGATTATCGAGAACACGCAACGGGACGTGAATATCGCCTTGATGAACGAGTTGTCGATCATCTTTAGCCGTATCGGGATCAACACGTATGACGTGCTGGAGGCCGCCGGGACAAAATGGAATTTCTTGAAATTTTACCCGGGGTTAGTCGGAGGACATTGTATAGGGGTTGATCCTTATTATCTGGTTTACAAGGCTAGCGAGTTAAAATATCACACGCAGATCATCAGTGCCGGGCGTTTTATAAACGACACGATGGGTGGCTATATCGCAAAAAAACTGGTGAAGAAGTTGATCGGGATGGGTAAAGGGATTCTAGGAGCTCGAGTGTTAGTTATGGGGATGACGTTCAAGGAAAACGTGGCGGATATACGTAATTCAAAAGTGGTTGATATAATTAACGAGTTAAAGGATTTTGGTGTCGACGTGGATGTTGTTGACGCTTATGCCGATTCAGAGGAAGTGAAACAGATGTACGGTTTCGGGTTAATAGAAAAGCCGAGGAATAATTATGACGCGGTGGTCGTGGCCGTTTCTCATGATGCTTATAAAGACTTGGACGAGAAGTATTTTAAATCATTGACTTACGATAACGCTGTGCTAGTGGACGTGAAAGGAATGTACAGAGATCGAATTCACGAGTTGAAATATTGGAGTTTATAGATATTTAATAATGCGAAGGCTTGGGCGCATGTATGAAAATTGAGAAATATCGTATCTTATGATTGTCCTTTGAACACGAAGAATTTGTAACATCATTGAACGAACTTATCAAACAGGAGAGACTGTTGAAAACCATTTGCGTCCGTTTGAAAGAGATTTGCTATAGAAATAAGTAATCTGATATTACAAAATATTGGACTGGTAATGTGCCAATAATAATTTAATCGCTAAAAATTTAATATCCCATTGCTTTGGTAATCAAGAAGAGCTTGAAATGTGAGTATATTCTAAACAAGCGGTTTTCATATATGATATATTAATTTGAGATGTTAATATAAAATAGTAATTAAAATCTTTTATTGTGAATATTGGTTATAAAAAGTTAGAATTAGTCGAATGAAAATGGATGTTAAATTATTTAACAATAGAGGTAAAGTTTGGGTAAAGATTAATAACGACTATGTGAAAGGTTTTGCTTTTATTGGAGATCGTTTATTGAAAGAGAAAGAATTATATGAGCAATTGATAGAGGGTATTAAGCAAAGTCGTTTATCGAATTTGTTGTTAAAATTGAATGGTAATTTTAGTGCAATCATAAGTAATGATGGAACAACATATTTGATTGCTGATAAATTGAAAAGTTATCCTCTTTTGTATATGCCTTTTTTGGAGGGTTGGATAGTTGCAGATCAAGCAAAAGTGATCTTAGAATCTAAACAGCAATTGAGATTAAATGAACAGGCTATTTTAACGTATTTGTCATGTGGTTATTTACATGATGATATGACAATTATAGAACATTGTCGTATAGTTATGGCTGGTTCTTATGTAAAGCTCAAAGAGAAGGCTGATGTTTATCATTATCATACACATATTTACGTGAAGCAGAAAAATAGTCGAACAGAAGAAGCTATCCTAAAAGAAGGTGTTGAGGTTATGGATAGAGCTTTTTTGCGGATGATAAAATCTATAGGTAATCGACCGATATTTATCCCTTTAAGTGGAGGGTACGATTCTCGTTTGTTGGCTTGTTTATGCAGGAAATTTAATATCCCGAATGTATCATGCTTCACTTATGGTGATAAAACAAGTTACGAGGTTGCTATTTCACGACAAGTTGCGAAACAATTAAGATTTCCATGGTATTATGTTGAGTATACGAACAAGTTGAAAATGGAATTTCTCCAAAGTGATGAATACAATGATTATATGTTATTTGCGATGAATTTAAACACAACATCGCATATGCAAGATTTTATTGCTTTTAAGGAATTGAGGAACAAAGGGATCATTCCGGATAACGCTGTGATTATACCAGGGCATAGTGGAGATGCTTTAGGGGGTAGCCATGTTAAATATGATGTTTTAAGAAAATCAAATGAGAGTGTTGCTCAATTGTTGATTGAAAAATATTATACATGGAATATTTTGCGGAAAAGATATAAAAAATTGATTACAAAAGAATTAGGACAGGAGTTGAACAGTGTTATTGCATCTAATGATGTGAGTTTGTCGTGTAGTCTTTTTGATAATTGGAATATTCAAAATAGACAAGCTAATTTTATTGTGAATGCTGTAAGAGTGTATGAATATTTTGGAGTAGACTGGAGGATCCCATTGTGGGATGATGAATTATCTGATTTTTGGTTCTCTATAGGGTGGAAACAAAAATGCAATCAAGTTCTGTATAATAAATATATGTTCGAAGGATATTTTATACCTTTAGATGTAGCTATTTATAAGCAGGGTAATAATGCAATGAAATTATTTGCAAGAATAAAACTTCCTTATGGTATAAAAGATAAATTTAAATGTTGGTTATCAATTCATTTTAAATTGTTTAAAAAATATTATGACCCTAATAATTTTTACTTGTGGACAGAAGTATTGAAAAAAAAGTTGGATGAAGATGACATGAAATATATTGCATATTTGAAGAATGAAATAAATGCTTTGACGGTTCTCAATCAAGTGCGATTAATCAAAAAAATGTTGATTAAATGACTGGTTTGAAAGAAAAAACAATTTCCGGGATAGTATGGAGTGCCGTCGAAAAGTTTGGATACACATTTATTATGTTTTTGTCCAATCTTTTTCTAGCACGATTATTAAGTCCAAATGATTTTGGCTCTATTGGGATGATAATGGTTTTTGTTGCCATTGCCAGTATTATCGTCGATGGAGGATTTACATCAGCATTAATTCAGAAAAAGACGATAAGTGATGAGGATTATTCAACGGCATTTCATGTAAATATGATGTTAGCAATTATATTATATATTGCCTTATATTTGGGGGCTCCATATGTTGCAAATTTTTATTCAAACCCACCATTGGCTGATTTGTTAAGAGTTTTAGGTTTTGTTTTAATTGTAAATGCTTTAAGTGTAGTTCAAATCGCCAAGATTAAACGTGAACTAAATTTTAAATATTTGGGTATAGTTTCAATCGTATCTTCTTTCATCGGCTGTTTTGTCGGTGTAACATGTGCCTTTTATTCATTGGGAGTATGGAGTTTGGTGATCCAATCATTGGTTATCAGTTTAGTAAAATCAGTAATATTGTTTATATTTTCATCTTGGAAACCCTCTTTCGTTTTTTCTAGTAAAGCTTTGAAAACGCAATTTAATTTTGGTTCGATGATTTTATTATCAAATATAGTGGATACTGTTTATTCAAATTTACCGTCACTGATTGTTGGTAAGTTTTTTAATGCAAGAATATTAGGTGTTTATAATCAGGCTCGTACATTGGAAAATGTTCCAAATAATACATTGATAACTATAGTGCAGCAGGTAATGTACCCTGTTTTTTCCCGTTTGCAAGATAATACAGAAAAGTTAAAGGAAGGAGTTAGAAAAAGTGTGAAGGTGTTGGTATGGGTAAATTTTCCGTTAATGATTCTGTTAATTGTTATCGCAGAACCATTATTTAAATTGTTGTATACAGATAAATGGGTTGATTCAATTCCATTGTTTCAAATTGCATGTATAGGAGGAATGATGAATTGTATTGTTCAAGTAAATATGCAGATTCTGGCTGCCTGTGGTTATGGGAGACTTTTTTTCATCTCAAGATTATACCGGCAGGGATTAGGTGTTTTATTAATATTTTTGGGACTTTATTTGCATGGGCTTTATGGATTAATGTTTTTAGGAGTGGGGCTTTCTCCATATTTTTTTTGGATAATAAACGTGATATATACAAAGAAAGTAATGGCCTATGGTTTTAAAGAGCAATTTTTTGATATATTCCCAACTTATTGTTTGAGTATTCTTTGTGGTTTATTTGTTTATCTTTTCTCCTTTATTTGTGAAGGAAGTATGTTATTGTTATTTTCTCAAGTTATATTATATATATTATATTATATATTGTTTTCATGGTTACTCAAATTTGAAGCTTTTTCTATTTATTATACAGAATTGAAAAATTGTATAAGAAAGACATTATAGTTCTATTATTATGTATAGTTTGTGTTGTTTTTACAAGGAATAATATCATTGTTGTTGATTATTTGACAAACGAAGTCTCATGTCTAAATATTGATATCCGATTTTATATGAGTAAATTTCAATTGTAATAATAAGATTGCTGGAAGCTAGGTATAAGTTTGCATAATGTAAATTAATTTAAAAGAGTATTTCTTTAATAATTTTGTATGGGATGTTGGCATGTCTTTCTGAATTTTTTAGGTATTATTAGTTATAGATTATTCCTTGATTTAAACTATAAAAATATTATTTCTCCATTATTTGAGTATGATGGTTATATTAATGTTTCAACACCGTCAAGCTATTTTTATTC
>OLJF01001140.1_pt1 | contig 18098 bp, 15 predicted proteins | sample 1609751 | NCBI WGS metagenome assembly OLJF01 (sample SAMEA4350171, study PRJEB24818) | metagenome | biome: human; feature: gut; material: faeces | place: Denmark | collected 2013-09
TCCACCTTCCAGGTGTTGTGTTCCGTCACTTCCTTGAGTGAGACAAGGTTCCGACCCTTGCTGTCAGACCCGAGTCGCGCGACACGGACCCGGTCGCCGGGGAAAACCGCGTCCCCCTGCCCTTGGGAGAAAACGTAGGAAACCCCGTCATCCCCGGTTCCCGTATCCGGGTCAAAAAACACCATGCCGGACCGGGTGCCGGATACCGTGCCCTCAAGCCACGCGGAGCCGTGGGAAAGCGAAATCTTTCCTTCGTCATCCGCCACCGCCGTGCCGTCATCAATCAGGCGCTCCAGCGCCGACAGCACCTCATTCTTCGTCCGGCTGCGGGACCGGTCGTGCACCAGCGCGTAAAGCTCATCAAAGGCGAGCGGCGTTCCCGCCCGGCCGAGAACCGACTCGAGCTCGGAAGCGGCGGTTCCCGTCAGAAATGCGGTCAGACCGCCATCATCAACCCTGGTCCTGGGCCTTCTGGACGAGGTTCCTGTATTTTTCCGGATTTTTTTTCTTCTATCTATTGACAAAATTATTCTCTTCAGCGATAATTACATCCTCGTTTGTGAGGATGTGCCCGGGTGGCGAAATTGGTAGACGCACTAGCTTCAGGTGCTAGCGCCTTCACCGGCGTGCTGGTTCGAGTCCAGTCCCGGGCACCAATCATACTGGAAAACATATGATTGTGCGGTGAACCTCAGAAACGAAAGCCATTAAAGCCTTTTCGCGATTGCGGAGAGGCTTTTTTGTTACCCGCAGAAAACGCAGCTCAATCAGCCAGTTCCCGCTTTCATCATACGCCGGGGATACGTTCTCCCCGCCGTACAGTCAAAAGCCGCATCTCCGGTAAGGAAATGCGGCTTTTTCTAAGTTCTCAGCAGAATGGCGAACTTCTGCTGTTCTCTTTTACGAGATTAGAACTTGTGGACGAGGCCGAAACCAGCCTGAGCGGCGCTGGCCTTGCGGTCCTTGGCGTTGGACTTTTCCTGAGCGTAGCCGGCAGCAGCGTAGACGCTGGTGCGCTTGCTGAACGCATAGGCGTAGCCGAGAGCGGCGTTCCAACGCTTGAACTTGGCGTCGCTGTTGTCAACGTTCTTGGCATCACGATAGCCAACCGTGCCGAGCACCGTGCCGCCGAAAGCCGGAACGGCCGTCGACAGTTCAACACCCCAGCCTTCAACGCCAACAGTCTTGGAGTCGGAGAGCAGGCTGAAGGAATCAGTGGCGGAAGCCTGGTTATCGAAGTAGGTGGCCTTGGCAAAGACCTTGGCAACGCCGAAGTCGTAGTTGCCGCCGAGGATCACGCTGTAACCGTTATCCAGATTCTTGTAGGTCGCGTTGCTGTTGCTGTACAGGGTGTAGTCGCCGGCGAGAACGACGGCAGCCTTACCAGCCTTGTAGCGCAGACCAGCAGCAGCGTAGCGATCGGCAAAGCTCGTGTTTTCACGGGTAGTCGTATCCTTCTTGGAGTCAGCCTTGAAGGAGTACATGGCAGCAGCCTGCAGGCCACCAAACGTCGGGGTCTGATAAGCGAGGGCGTTGTCGTAACGGGCATAAGCCGAACCAGTGGAGCCCTTCTGCGTGCCAACGACACCGAAGCCGTTCGGGAAGGCGGACACATCGGTCAGGTAGCCGATAGAGCCGGAATCAGAAGCGATGGAGGCGAAGCGGCCAGCGTACAGAGTACCGTAGGCACCGGAGACGTTCACCTGAGCTTCACGGCCGAAGAGGCGGCTTTCCTTGTCGGAAGAGACACCGTCATCGGAGTTGAAGCCGGATTCGAGAACGAAGCCAACCTTGGCGTTGCCGATATCTTCCGTGCCCTTCAGGCCCCAGCGGTTGCCGGTGGAGAAGCCGGATTCCATCGAAACCGTGTCGGTGGAATCAACACCAGCCTTATCCTTATCCAAGTGGGTATAAGCAAGGCTCGTATCGAGGCGGCCGTACAGCGTGACGGACGGAGCAGCGAAAGCGGATGCCGCGAAAGTGCCAAGCAGAGCAGCGGCAATGAGAGACTTCTTCATGAAATTTTCTCCAGTAGTTTGAATGTGTGTATTGCTAACTACAGTTTTAAGGGCTTTTGGAGTCACCCCAAATGCATGATGCAAAAATATTTCCTCACCAGTCATAAGGGTAAACCCTTTATTATTGGTATAAAACTTAAATTTTTTATTTATTTTCAATAATTAAGACAATATTACAACTATTTTTCGTATTCCTTTAATTCCACATTTTGTGTTGTTTTTATGCAACAAACAAACAGAAAACGGCTTTAGGCGAACACCACCGAAATAAAAAAACGATATCTGATAAAGAGTTACAAAGTGAAACAAGACTGTTATTGACTTGTACAAAAATTCAGGAGCAACTATTAAACGCTTTACTTTTGTGATCCATATTTCAGAAATTCCTCCTGTCGCCCTCTTTCTCCTGTCATGTCGATGCCGCCTTCCTTAAAACGACAAAACCGCATCCCTCACGGGATGCGGTTTTTCAGTTCTCAGCAGAATGGCGAACTTCTGCCGGTCTCTTTTAAGAGATCAGAACTTGTGGACGAAGCCGAAACCGACCTGTGCACCGCTCGCCTTGCGGTCGAGAGCATTCGCCTTTTCCTGAGCGTAGCCAGCGAGACCGTAGACGTTGGTGCGCTTGCTGAAGGCATAGGTGTAACCGACAGCCGCGTTCCAGCGCTTGAACTTGTAGGAGCCGTCATCGACGTCCTTGGCATCACGATAGCCGACTGCAGCAAGGAAGTTGCCGCCGAAGGCCGGAACATTTGTGCCGAGTTCAGCGCCCCAGCCCTTCAGAGCCTCAGCCTTCTTCAGATCGCGGGAATCGCTGATCAGGTCGAAGGAGTCGAGAACGTTCACCTGGTTATCAAAGTAGGTGACCTTCGCGAAAGCCTTCGCGACACCGAAGTCGTAGTTGCCGCCGAGGACGAAGCTGTACCCGTTATCAACGCTGCCATAATCCTTAGCGTCATTGCCGTACATCGTCATGTCGCCGGTGAGGACAACAGCGGCCTTGCCAGCCTTGTAGCGCAGGCCAGCGGCGAGGTAGCGGTCAGCATCGCCGGAATTCTCACGGGCATCAGCAACGTTCGAGTCGGAGGCCTTGGTGTCGCCCTTGAAGGAATACATGATGGCACCCTGCAGGCCGCCGAACGTCGGGGTCTGATAAGCCAGGGTGTTGTCATAGCGGCCATAAGCCGTGCCGGTGGAGCCCTGCTGGTTGCCGACGAAACCGTAGGCAGACGGGAAGGCGGACACATCGCCGAGATAGCCGAGCGAGCCGTTATCGGACGCGATAGAGCCAAGGCGGCCAGCATACAGGGTACCGTAGGCACTGGAGATGTTCACCTGAGCTTCACGGCCGAAGAGGCGGTTATTCTGTCCGGACGTGCCGTCATCAGAATTGAAGCCGGATTCGAGGACGAAGCCAACCTTCGCGTTGCCGATGTCTTCAGAACCCTTCAGACCCCAGCGGGAGCCGGTGGTCACACCGGAATCCATGGAGAACGTGTCGGTGGAACCGGCAGTGTTATCCAGATTCTTGTGGGTGTAGACAAGACCCGTATCAATGCGGCCGTACAGCGTGACGGACGGTTCAGCAAAAGCAGAAGCCGTGAAAGCGCCGAGAAGGGCGAGAGCAAGTAGAGATTTCTTCATTATGTGTGACTCCAAAAAATATATCTGAAGGGAAATGCATCTGAGTGAATCTCCCCTCTGACTTCATGATGCGGCCGGAAAAAAAGGAGTCTTATGGTACAAACCCTGATTGTAAAACACTACGAAAAATAACTTTTTGAAGGAATTCAGATTGCTGGCTAAGTGTATGTAACTAGGTGATACATTTGTGTAAATTGTAGCCGTTGCCAAAAAGCAACAGATTTCCCTCAGATACACATTTAATTACAGTCACCGGCCTTTCCTTTACAGGGTGAGAGACCTGAAAAAAAGAAATCCCCGCCTCATTTCTGAAGCAGGGATTCTGTACAGAAGCCATCGGCCGCCGCCTCAGGAAAGAAGCAGCGGAAGATGAATTTCCGCAGTGTCAGGCGGGATTACTTGCCGGCGATCGCGCGCTTCTCACGGAGCCGCTCGATACCGAGATCGTCATAAGCCTCGAACGGCTGGTGGATCCAGGGGTTCCCTTCGAGGTAAGAGACGAAATAATCCGGCTGGAAGATGGAGCGTTCCTTCCACCAGAGCACAGCGATACGGATCTCGGTGATTTCCGGAAAGTCGCTCTTCAGGTGCTTCACCACCTTTTCAAGCGTGATGCCGGAGTCCACCATGTCATCGACCAGAAGGACCTTTCCCTTCAGAGCCTCGGTGCCGGTGATGCAGCTGCTGATATTCAGCTCGCCCTGCACCGTGCCGGACATCGCGCGGTAAGAGCTCGTCGACAGCACGGAGAGCGGCTTCGAGTAGACGCGCGAGAAAATATCCCCGGGGCGCATGCCGCCGCGAGCGAGACAAAGGAGAGAATCAAATTTCCAGCCGCTGTCCGCAACCTTGAGGACGAGCTGTTCATTCAGGTCGATGTAATCCTGCCAAGATACAAAGAGATCCGCCATGGCTTTTCAAATCCAACAAAAAAAGGAAGGCAGCGCTGCGTTTTTTACTGCAGTGCCGCCTGTGTGATGCTTATAGGCTGTCGGTCTGATCCGCTTGCCCGCGGATCAGACTTTCCCCTGTTTATGGGGCTCAGGCTTCAAACGGATCGCTGAGCAGAATGGTCTGTTCACGATCCGGACCAGTGGACACTGCCGCGATCGGGCAGCCAGCCACTTCAGAAAGGCGCTTCAGATAGCTGCGCGCCGCAGCGGGGAGTTTATCCCATTCTTTGATGCCATAGGTACTGGTCTTCCAGCCGGGGAAGTCTTCATAGATCACTTCGCAGCCCGCGACCTCTTCCGCGCCGTAAGGCATCACTTCGAGTTCAACGCCGTCCTTCTTGTAGCCAACGCCCAGACGCACGACATCGCACTCATCGAGCACGTCGAGCTTCATCACGGCAAGACCGGTCAGACCGTTGATCTCGACCGCACGGCGGAGCGCCGCGCCGTCGAACCAGCCGCAGCGGCGCGGACGGCCCGTCACGGCACCGAATTCACCGCCGCGCTGACGGATGCGTTCACCCTCTTCATCGAGGAGCTCGGTCGGGAAGGGACCCGCGCCGACACGCGTGCAGTAAGCCTTGGTGATGCCGAGGACGTAGTTGAGGTGATGGGGGCCGACACCCGCGCCAGCCGTGGCGTAACCCGCGACGGTGTTGGAGGACGTGACAAACGGATAGGTGCCGTGGTCGATATCGAGCATCGAACCCTGGGCGCCTTCGAAGAGGAACTGCTTGCCTTCGGCCATCAGCTTATTCAGCGTATGGGAGACGTCCATCACGCGCGGCTTCAGACGATCCGCGAAGCCCAGCACCTCGTCGATCACCTTCTGCGGGTCGAGGGCCTCAGCGTGGAGGAAATGCGTCAGTTCGAAGTTGTGGTACTCGAGAGCCGTGCGGACGCGCTCTTCGAAGAACGGGACGTTGTAGAGGTCAGCGACGCGCACCGTACGGCGGGCCACCTTGTCTTCGTAGGCCGGACCGATGCCGCGGCCGGTCGTGCCGATCTTCTTCTTGCCGAGGTTATTTTCACGGGCATGGTCAAGAGCCACGTGGTACGGCATCAGAAGCGCGCAATTGCCGGACACGTGGAGGCGGGACTCCGCGTCCATTCCGTGTTCCTTCAGCTGATCGAGTTCGGAGAAAAAGGCGGACGGCGAAAAGACAACACCGTTGCCGAGGTAGCACTGCATCGTCGGATGCATGACGCCGGACGGAATGAGGCGAAGCACGGTCTTGTTGCCGTTCACGACGATCGTATGGCCGGCGTTGTTGCCCCCGTTGAAGCGCACGACGCCGTCGACCTTGGAGGTGAGCCAGTCGACGATCTTGCCCTTGCCTTCGTCACCCCACTGGGCGCCGACGACCACTACATTTTTTGCCATCTTTTTCTCCTAAATGGACTTGGCGGAGACAGGAACCACCTGCCACTCACCCTTTTCGAAAACAATACGCTCCGTTACCTGGAAGCTCTCAGCGAGCCCGGCAGGGTCTTCTCCCGGCAGCAGCTGCACGACGATTCTGCCGGCATGACGGAGTTTGCGCACGAGACTCTCAAGCTTCGGATCTTCTGACGCCGGGGGCGCAATGACCGCGAAGGGAAGTTCGGGCGTTCTGAGCACAGCAAGCTCACGTAGATAGAGTGTAAATCCAACTGCCGGTCTAAAGCGTCCGAACGCTAATCCAATTCCGTCATAGCGGCCGCCCCGGAGGAGCGGTTCGGGCAGATCTTCAACAAGACCGGCAAAGGAAATACCCGTGTAGTAATCAAATCCTGTCACCGAGGCACCGTCAATCGTGACGTCGTCGGCTCCGCAGCGCTCCGCGATCCACCGAAGCTCATCCACGGCCTTCTCGGCGTCCGGGTTCCCCTTGCAGAGCGCGAGAACGCGGTCCAGCGCGTCGTCGCCGCCATAAATGAGGCAGAGTCCGGAGAGCGCTTCAACGGTCTTCGCGGAGAGGGGCGCCGCGGCAACAGCGAGTCCCGCCGGATCCTTATCGGAAAGCGCCGCGACAACGGCGTCCTGGATCGCGGGGGTAAGCGCCGGGTCCGATTTCAGGATGGAACGCACAATCCCGGTGTGGCCGATTGCGAGATGTACGCGCCGGATACCGACTTCGCGCTGCATATCCACGGCGAGCCGCACCATTTCAAGATCGGCCTCCCGCCCTGTCGCACCGAACATTTCGGCGCCGGCCACATACGGCTGACGCGTAGCGAGCGGGTGACGAGGCCGAGCGTGGAGCACCGACCCCGCGTAGCAAAGCCGTGTGATCCCGGTGCGGTTCAGAATGTGGGCATCGATACGCGCCACCTGAGGCGTGATATCGGCGCGGAACCCGGCCTGACGGCCGCTCGCCTCATCGACAAACTTGATCGTCGTGCGATCGAGCCGGTTGCCGGTACCGGTGAGAAGAGAATCCAGGAACTCGAACATGGGCGGACGGATAGCTTCAAATCCGTGAGACCTCATCACTTCGAGGGTGCGCGTACGCAGGGTTTCAAGTTCCCGCGTCTGCCGGGGCAGCATGTCGGCAATATGATCCGGTAATACCCAGTTCGTCATTTGGAAAAAATCCTATCAAAGCGAAGCAATATCGGTTTGCAGCAGCCAGATAACCGCGAGGCCGCAAAGCACGCCGACGATCCCAAGCTTCTGGATCGCTGAGTCAGGCACCTGCTGCAGAAGCGACAGTGCCCGCTTCCAGCGGCGGGGCGAGATCATCGGCATCAGGCTTTCGAAAATCATCATGAACCCGAAGGCGACCAGAAGCTCCTTCAGTCCCATCATGGCTTTGTGCCTCCAGGAAGTCCCCGGAAGTCGGGCATCGGGGCGAGCTTTTCACCAGGCTTCTCTTCAGAACGGGCCTTTTCAAGCGCCGAGGAGAAATCCCGGATTCCAGTCACACGGTCTATTTTCTGATAATTCGCGTTCGCCGCGGCATCGGCTTCAGACTTCATCTGAGCGGCGCGGCTGAGCGCCGCGGAAAGCGTCTGACGGGCCTTCGCGTCGGCCGCGGCGCGGATCTCTGACGCGCTCTCCTCGACGAGGCGGCCCGAGGCCTGCACCTGGCCATTCAGAATCTTCGCAGTGGCGTCAAGGGCCGAAGCCTGGCTCTTCGCGTTGAGGCGCACTTCAGCGACTCGCACGGATTCAATCCGCACGCCGCGCTTCAGGAATTCAGGCGCCACTTTCGCCATCACCTGGGACGAGATCCAGACGCCGCCCCGCGTGATGAGAGACGCGTCATTCAGCCCGGCGGTTTCGCCGGCTGACGCGGTCTGCACGGCCTGCGTGATTTCGCGCGCCGTCTGATCGCCGCTTCCCTTGAATTCCTTCCACCAGACTTCAGGCTTCACGACACGCCACACCACATCGTAGCCAAGCGTCGGAATGCTGCCTTCACCCTTCGGCTCAAGCGCCGACACCTGAAGCGACTGCCCGCGGCAGTCAATCATCGCGGTCCGCTCAATGGGGTCCGGGAGTTTCACATGAAGCCCAGGCTCCGTCACCTCAGCAGACACGGATTTGTTCCATCCAAGCACGAGCGCCGCCCTTCCCTCTTCAACCGTGAAGAAGGAAAGTCTCGCGGCGAGAATCGCTGCCAGGGCGATCACAAAGGCTGCTATCAATTTCTTCATGATCATCGTCTCCTAGCGTCCGCGGTTACGGAGGTAATCGCGGCGGTCCGTGGTGCTTTCACGCTCATTCGCGGGATCCTCGCCCGGAGTTGTCACGTTCGAAGCCGCGGCCTCTGCGGCTGCCTCAGCGGCGGGTGACGACGCGGGAGCGGAAGACGCGGCGGCAGGAGCTGCCTTCTTCTCCGCGTCAAGCTTCTTCTGGGCAATGATCTGGGCTTCCGTCACCACCGGAACCGCGGATTCCTCACCCGGTTTCCCTTCAGGAGCCTTCGGTTTCGCGGCACGGATCACGGCCATCAGGTCATCAAGCTTCGCGTTCGCGATCGATCCCTTGTTCGGAAGGGCTGCCGCGAGCCCGGCATTCCAGGCCTGCTCAATCGCGTCGCGCTTCGCGGCGTCAGAAGCCTTTTCGCCATAGAGGTAGCTGATATAGCGGCTGTCCATTTCGGAAACCCGCACAACGCGCTCCCGATAGGATTCAGCATTTTCTAAGATGGCGCGCGACGTGTTGACAGACATCGCACCCGCGAGTTCAGCCCACCTCTGAGCATTCCCGAACGCGTTTTCACCCGCGTTCTGCGCCTCAAGCGCCACGCGTGAGGCCTCACGGACTTCAGTCGGGATACCGGCGTTCGTGACCGACACGGATTCGATATGGACACCGAGACCGAGGCTGTCCGCTTCCTTCTGGACCCGCTTCGCGAGATCGTCCTTCAGGAGCGCCGCCCGGCCGCTTAGCACGTCATGCACCGTCATATCGGTGAACTCCTGACGGAGCGCGCGGCGAAGCGCCGCGTCAATCACTTCAGAGGGATTCACCATATGTTCGAGATAATTCCGGACGCCGTCAGAGGCAACCTGCCACTTCACGGTGGCGGTGGCGGAAACAAAGCTTCCGTCAGCAGTCAGAAGATAGCCTTCACCGGCCTTTCCCGAGAAACTCACGTCCTGGCTGTGCACGAGACGCGTATCTACCATGCGGACTTTCTCAAAGGGCCACGGGAAGTGCCAGTGCGTGCCGGGGCCGACCAGCCCCTTGAACTGGCCTGTCGCGTAGAGCGCCGCGGTTTCGCCGGACGGCACAGAGTAGAACCCGGCACCGAGGTACGCGCCGACAGAGAAAATGGTGACGATCGCGACGAGCGCCGCGATGCGGCTGGATCTCCGGCTGCGGTCAATCTGGGGGATATCGTCCTCGCGCGGGGAATCCGAAGCCCCGGGCCTGTTCACAGTCTGCTCGGGGCCGGACGCTTTGGCACCGTTCTTTTCACCGTTTGCCCAGATGGACTGCAGGAGGTCATTAAACGCCTTCCACTCGGCGTCAAGGTCCTTGCCGCTCTTCTTAGCGGATGACTCCTCAGTGTTCTCCGGTCGGCCGGAGGGAGAGGCACCATCCGGGGTGCCCGGACTGCGGCTTTCAGGCTTCGCGGACTCCGGCTGCGGACGGCGGGGCTCCTCAGGCTTCTGAGGAGGCTCCGGTGTCCCGGCGGGTCCTGAACCATTCTCGCTCACTTTCGGCGTTTCCGGCTCATTCTTGCCTGAAGAAGGTTCCTTCTCCGGATCTTTCTTTTCCGGTTCCGGGTGTCTTCCCCAGCGGTAATCATCAATAGACATAAAGAAAAAATCCTGAGGGGATATCCCCGAAATTCCTGCGCGCAAGCGCACCCCTGCCGTGCCCCGGAGGGTACAGCCTGCAAGTCTTTCAGTCTAACACCTGATCCGCCCCGGGCACCCTCTTCAGGGATCCCGCCGGGACGGGAAAAGGCGTGTGAATCAAGCCGTCGGTTTTCCCGCGCGGCGGGCTTCGGCTTCGAGCTTCGCCTGTTCCCAGGGCTCAAGCTCACGGGCCTTCACCGGGTGATCCTTATGCCAGTGCTCGGCGAACTCCATGATGGCGGCTCGGAGCTCATCAAGCCCCTCACCTGTCACGGCGCTCACGCCCACTGAACGGATCCGTCCCTTCTCATCCCGCACAACGCCGGCAGCGGCCGGAGCCCGGTCGATCTTGTTATAGACAAGAATCGTCGGAATCGTATCGGCATCAATCTGGGAAAGCACCTGATTCACGGAGTCAATCTGATCCTCGCGGACTTCGCTTGAAGCGTCGACCACGTGAAGGAGCAGATCCGCGTGCACGGTTTCCTCAAGCGTTGACTTGAAGGCCTCAACGAGCTGCGTCGGAAGGTCACGGATAAAGCCCACGGTGTCAGAAAGCACCACCATCTCGCTTCCGCCCACCCAGCAGCGTCTCGCTGTCGTGTCGAGTGTTGCGAAAAGCTGGTTCGCGACATAGGCGTCCGACCGCGTAAGACGGTTGAAGAGCGTGCTCTTCCCCGCGTTCGTGTAGCCGACAAGCGACACCGTCATCTGATCGCCGCGTGTTCTCGAGCGGCGCTGCGTGTCACGCTGCCGCTCCAGCTTCTTCAGCTGGACCTTCAGCTGCTTCACGCGCTCAGAAAGCATTCGGCGGTCGAGCTCAATCTGCTTTTCACCCGGGCCGCCGGTCTTCGAAAGACCGCCGCGCTGACGCTCAAGGTGAGTCCATCCGCGGACAAGACGGGTCGACAGGTGCTCGAGCTTCGCAAGCTCCACCTGCAGACGGCCTTCACGGCTCTTCGCACGCTTCTGGAAAATTTCGAGAATAAGCTCGGTGCGGTCGAGAACAGCGATATGAGCCGCTTTCTCGATGTTGCGCTCCTGGGCTGCCGAGAGCGGCGTGTCGAATATCAGCACGTCTGCTCCAGCCTCCCGGGCCGCGGTAGCGATTTCTTCAATCTTTCCGCTGCCGAGATATGTAGCAGGATCGGGCTTGTCGCGGTGAGCCTCTGTGAGGCCCACCGGGATCAAGGCATCCGAGGTGACGAGAAGCGAAAGCTCCTCGCTTGCATCCGGCCGGAAATCCCGGCCGAGGCTTACGCAGACAAGCCAAGCCTTTCCGGGGCGGTCATCCCGCTCCCGGTCTACCTGAAATACTGTCAGATCAAGACTCCGGAGTGTTCGTGATAGTGACGGAGCGGGTCGGCACGACCGTGCTGATCGCGTGCTTGTAGACCATCTGCGTCACGGTGTTGCGAAGCAGCACGACGTACTGGTCGAAAGATTCCACCTGACCCTGCAGCTTGATGCCGTTGATCAGATAGATATTGACCGGGATATGTTCTTTGCGAAGTGCGTTAAGGAAAGGATCCTGAAGAAGCTGTCCCTTGTTATTGTTGGCCATAATGTTTTTCCCAGCGCTTCTGCGCTTGTTCTTTGTTTGCTACACCCGCCAATAAAAAAGCGGGTGACGAAGTGTGTGTGCTGACAAATAAAGACCTGTCTGCACCCAATTATCATACGTCTTTATGAGGAGCCTTGCCGGACCCGAGAATTTCAATCCGGCGGCGGAGACCGTCACGGATCGTGTCAAGCGACGCCGTCGCCTTCCCGAGTTCCCCCTCAGAGACAAACCCCTGCAGCTCGCGGACCGCACGGGTGATTTCCTCATCCAGCTCCGCGGTCTTCTGCGAGGTCTCGGCGGTCACCTTGGGCTGACTCGCGCAGAGCGCCTGGACTTCAGAGAGACGCTCCTGAAAGGGTTCATTCATCTCTTTCCCGGCAACCTCGGCGAGCCCCACCTTCCAGATCGTGCAGACACTCGGGCGGTTCTTGATCGGCGCGCCCCAGTAGAGACGCGTGAGGAACCGCGTGAGCAGCGTCCGGAAAACGATCGCCACAGCGGCAATCCCGGCAAGCCACGCCGCAACCATCGGATGACGGAGTCCCACGAACGCCGCGGCCAGGCCCGCGATCGCAAGCGTCACCACAGCCACCGTGAAGGAAACGGAGGGAGCGCCGAGCCCCGTTTGATCCCCGATCCGGCTCTGCGGATAAGCGATAGCGTTCACAAACATCGCGAACGCCGCGGCAAGCACCACCTCAACCGCGAGCAGCACATTCGCGTCGGGGTTACCGAGCGGCACGCCGACCCAGTAGATCACCCCGAGCGAAATGAGGAAGACGACCACAGTCAGCAGCCAGGCTGACAGCTTGGTTCTTTTCATAGTGCTGCCTTCTTTTTACTTTTTCTTGCCGTTTGCGGGCTTCGGATCCGCGTACGGGTTGCGGCCGGTACGGAATTCAATCTTGAGAGGCGTACCCGCGAGATTGAACTTATCACGGAACCAGCTTTCGAGATAGCGGCGGTAGCTGTCGCCGATCTGCTGGAGCGAATTGCCGTGGATCACGATCACCGGCGGATTCGTGCCGCCCTGGTGGGCGTAACGCATCTTCGGGCGGACCTTGCCGGCACGCGGCGGCTGCTGACGCTCAACAGCCTCAATCAGGGCGCGCGTGAGCTTCGGAGTCGGCAGCTTCGCGATAGCGGCCTGATAGGCTTCCTGAACCGCCTTCATGAGGTGGTTGAGGCCGTTATGCTTCAGGGCGGAGATATGCACGAACTTCGCCCAGTGCAGGAACCGGAGCTTCATATCGAGCTGCTGATCAAGATGCGAGCGGTCGTAGGCGCTCATGCCATCCCACTTGTTCACGGCGACGACGAGCGCGCGGCCCGAGTCGAGCGCGTATTCGGCGATGTGGGCATCGTGCTCAGCGACACCGCTCCGGGCGTCAATCACGAGCACCACAACGTTCGAATCGGCGATCGCCTGGAGGGTCTTCACGATCGAAAACTTCTCGATCGCCTCGAAAACACGGCCCTTCTTGCGGAGACCGGCCGTATCCACGAGCGTGAACGGATGACCGTCGTACTCGAAGTCGATATTGATCGCGTCGCGGGTCGTGCCGGGCATATCGAACGCGATGACGCGCTCTTCACCGAGCAGCGCGTTCACGAGCGTCGACTTGCCGACATTCGGGCGTCCGGCGATCGCGACACGGATCCGGTGTTCGCCCTCTTCCTCCTCGGCGGGCTTCTCTTCCTCCTCATCCTCAGGGAAGGGGGAAAGCACGGTTTCCATCAGGCTCGCGATACCCTGACCGTGAGCGGCTGACACCATAAACGGCTCGACACCGAGACCGAGTTCATAGAATTCAGAGCCCGCGATCGCGCTGAGGCCTTCAGCCTTATTGACGGCAAGATAGATCTTGCGGCCCGATTCGCGCAGCGTCTGCGCGATACGGTGATCCTGGGGCGTAACGCCCGTTCTCGCGTCGACAATAAAGATAACGGCATCCGCTTCTTCAATCGCCAGCTCGGCCTGAGACGCCATGTGGCTCACCACGCCCTCGGGTCTCTGGGGCTCAAAACCGCCCGTGTCGACCACGATGTAGGGGCGCGGGCCCACCTTGCCGTCGCCGTAGTGGCGATCACGCGTCAGGCCGGCAAAGTCCGCGACAATGGCATCCCGAGTCTTGGTGAGCCGGTTGTAGAGTGTGGATTTCCCGACATTCGGACGACCGACAAGCGCAATAACCGGAAGCATGAGAGAAATTTCCTAAAAAATAAAATCCGCTGTGCTGTCTTTAGCGGCTGGTTGACCGGATGAACGCCAGTTCTCCGTCAACCGTTTGAAAAATGGCTCCGTCGCCATAGGCAATCGGAGTGGTGTAAATAGCGCCCGAGAGGCGGCCGCGGCCCATCTCACGCCCGGTGATCGGGTCAAGGAGATGCACGTAACCGTCATAGTCGCCGCTCGCCACATAGGAGCCGACGGCAACCGGGGCGGAGTTCTGACGGTACTTCATGGTGTCGTTCTTCCAGAGCTCGCCGCCCGTCGCAAGCGAATAGGCGTGAATCGTGCTCTTCTCGTCCACCACGTAGACGGTCTTCAGGTCAGCCGTCGGACCGGTGACGGCGTCAACCTTTTCGGTCCAGCGGACAGAGCCGTTCTGGGCGCTCATGCAGGTGACACGGCCCTGATAGGAGGCCGCGCAGAGAACGCCGGACGTGACGAGAGGCGCTCCCACGACGTCATTCAGACGCTCAACCTCGGTGATGCCGGAAGGCATCGAGATCGACGCTTCGAACGCCACCTTGCCGGTGAGCGAAATGCCGATCAGCTTGCCGTTCGCCTGGCCGACAAGAATGCCGTCAGCGAAGAAAATCATCTGGCGCGGCGCGCGCACCGAGAGGATCGGCACCTGCCCCTGGTAGTACCAGGCCTGTTCACCCGTGCGGGCATTGAACGCCGTCACGCGGGTATCCGACGTGTGCACGATCACGAGATCGTGGCCGACAAGCGGCGGCATATCGACTTCTGACGGCATCTTGCGGCGCCAGAGTTCCTTGCCTTCGGCGGAGAGCGCCACGACGTTCCCCTGATCCGTGCCGACCGCGACAAAGTAGCCGTCGGAGCCGACGCCTGCCACCACCTTCTCCTTCAGAGAGGCGGTCCAGACCTTGGCACCGTTCGACGGATCAATACGGAAGACTTCGTTCGAGCCCGCCGCATAGAGTCCGTTGCCGGCGAGAGCCGGCGTAAGGAAGGAGTGCTCAGAACTGCCGAGCTTCGTCGACCAGACCGTATTCACGGTCGCGGACTGCTGAATCTCGGTGAGTTTCACCGGGGCCCGGGGGCTATCGGATGAGAAGAGGGAACAGCCGCCCAGCGCGAGCGCAAGGCCTGCGGCAATTGCGGTGCGAAGTAATTTCTGACTCATGTGCTCTCACACTCCAAAAATGTTGATTGATCAGCCGGCAGCGGAAGACTTGGCAGCCGGGGGAGAAGCCGGAGCGGAGGCAGCGGCAGAAGAGGCGGCGGCGGGAGCCGGGGCAGCCGTGCCGTCTTCAGGAAGCGAATCCAGCTTCAGACGGATCAGATTCTGCAGCGGATCACCGTCGCGGGCCGCGGAGATGCCATCCTGCCAGGCCTTGCGGGCCTCGGCGTTCTTACCCATCGCCTGATACACGTCACCCAGGCGGTCATCGATCACGAGACGCTCCGTGTCGGTCGCGGGAGTGAAGCCCGTGAGAAGGGAAACCGCCTTGTCGTACGACTTCTCGTCCATCAGGAGACCGGCGAGACGGACACGCGCGATCGCCTCAAACTCCTTGCGGTCACCGTGATCCACCACCCACTGAAGCTTCTGCTTCGCGGTGGCGATATCGCCGTTATCGGCCGCATAGCGGGCGGCGACAAAAGCCGCCATCGGACCGTAGACCGTGGAGCCGTACTGATCGATCAGGCCGTCGGAAATCGACTTGATGTTCTTGCCGTCCTGATTGTTCACAGCCGTTTCAAGCGCCACATAGGCAACAGAAGCCTTGGCGGTCTGGCGGTGGTTCCACCACTTCCAGCCGTTATAGCCGGCGACGCCGACGCAGGCGAGCGTGATGACGACCAGAACGGGCGTGCCCCACTTTTCCCACCAGCCCTTCAGGTTGTCGATCGACTCCTGTTCCTCGAGGTTGTATGCCATGTCAAAGGTCCTTCGTTTCGAGTGCTAAAAGTTCGCTAAAAATCGTATCGCAGGCGTCGTCGGCCGGGAGCGTTTCCTGATGCGCAAACCGGGCATCCTCGCCGCGGTCGCGGAGACGCTTCACGGACACCGTGCCGTTCGCGGCTTCAGTATCGCCGATAATCACGGCAAATTCAGCTCCGGAGGCATCCGCCTTCTTCATCTGGCTCTTCATGCTCGCCTCGCCGCCGTGAACAATCGTGCTCACGTCGAAGTCGCGGAGCGACTCAGCCACGGTGACCGCGGGGTCAAGCGTGCCTTCGCCCGCGTGGATCACGTAAACCGAGCAGTCAGGGGTTTCCGGCTTCACGCCGAATTCCTTCATGAGCTCGAGAACGCGTTCCGCTCCCATCGCGAAACCGACGCAGGGCGCGGGCTTTCCGCCGAGGATCTCCATCAGGCCATCGTAGCGGCCGCCGCCGCAGATCGTCGCCTGGGAGCCGAGACGGTCCGTCGTCCACTCAAACACCGTGTGACTGTAGTAGTCGAGGCCTCGGACGAGACGCGGGTTCACCGTGTACTCGATCCCGGCGCGTTCCAGCTGATGCTCGATCCCGGCGAGAAACGCACGGGACTTTTCGCCAAGGTAATCGATCAGACGGGGAGCGTTATTCGCGAGCTCCTGCATGTCCGGATCCTTCGTATCGAGAATACGGAGCGGATTGAGGTAAAGGCGGTGCTTCGCCGTTTCGTTCAGCTGATCCTGATGCGCCTCAAAGTACTTGAGGAGCGCCTCGCGGTGCGCGGCGCGTTCCGCAGGCTCACCGAGAGAATTGATTTCAAGCTTCACTTCCTGAATGCCCAGCGCCTTCCAGAGGCGGGAGGTCATGAGGATCATTTCCGCGTCGACATCAGGACCCGCGAAGCCGAGAGCCTCGCAGCCGAACTGATAGAACTGACGATAGCGGCCGCGCTGCGGACGCTCGTGGCGGAACATCGGACCGAAGTACCAGACACGGCGCGGGGCGTCGTAAAGCATGTTGTGCTCGATCGCCGCGCGGACAATGCCCGCGGTGTTCTCAGGACGCAGCGACAGCCGCTCACCGTTCAGGGAGTCCTCGAAGGAATACATTTCCTTCTCCACGACGTCAGTCGCTTCACCGATACCGTGCGTGAAGAGGTCCGTCGACTCAAGCACCGGGGTCCGCATCGGGCGGTAGCCGTACTCGGTCGCGATGTCGCGGGCCGTATCCTCAAAGAATTCCCAAATGGCGCTGTCCATCGGCAGCATGTCATTCATGCCGGTTACAGCCCTGATTTTTGCTTTTGAAGCCATCCCAAGTAATCCTTTCTTGCTTCAGTAAATGGTCCGCTACTCGCCCTTCGGGCCGTAAGTCCGGCGGACATAGTCGGTTAGGAGCTTTTTGAACTCCGTATCAATATCCTGCCCTTTAAGGGTGCCCCAGTGCTTTCCGTCCATGTAGACAGGCGCCACGGGGTTTTCGCCGCTTCCGGGGAGCGAAATGCCGATATCGGCGTGAGCGGATTCGCCGGGGCCATTCACCACGCAGCCCATCACGGCGACCTTCATCCGTTCAACTCCCGGGAATTCGCTCTTCCAGACGGGCATCTGCTCACAGATAAATTCCTCGATGCTCTTCGCGAGACGCTGGAAGAGATCGCTTGAGGTCCGGCCGCAGCCCGGGCACGCCGTCACTTCAGGCGTAAAGCTGCGGAGTTCAAGCGACTGGAGAATCTGCTGCGCGACACGCACTTCCTCAGCACGCGATTCGCCGGGCTTCGGCGTGAGCGACACGCGGATCGTGTCACCGATCCCCTCGTTCAGCAGAATGGAGAGCGCCGCGGCGCTCGACACCATGCCTTTCATCCCCATGCCAGCCTCGGTGAGGCCGAGATGCAGACAGCAGCGGCTGCGGCGCGCGAGTTCTTCATAAACATGCACGAGATCAGGGACGCCGGAAACCTTCGCGGAAAGCACGATCTTTTCAGCGGGAAGCCCCACATCCATCGCGCGCTTCGCGCTCGCCACCGCGCTTTCCACCAGAGCCTCACGCAGCACGTCAGAGGGCGGCAGCGGCACGGGCCGCTTCGCGTTCTCATCCATCATGCGGGCGAAGAGCTCCTGATCGAGCGACCCCCAGTTCACGCCGATCCGGACAGGCTTATCCTCTCGGATCGCCACTTCCACCATCTGGCAGAAATGCTCGTCCTTCGCGTCCCCCTTGCCAACGTTTCCCGGATTGATCCGGTATTTCGAGAGCGCGCGGGCGCATTCCGGCACAGCGCGCACGCGTTTATGCCCGTTGAATTGGAAGTCGCCCATAAGAGGCCCTCTGCAGCCCGCCTTATCGAACCGCTCGGTGATACCCGCCCCCGCCTGCGCCGCTTCCGGCGTCTTCACCGTCCGACGGACACACTCGGCCCCCGACCGGGCGGATACCACACCCTTAGCCCCCTTCCGCACGACCCCCACCAGCAGGCG
>OLJF01001141.1_pt1 | contig 18096 bp, 18 predicted proteins | sample 1609751 | NCBI WGS metagenome assembly OLJF01 (sample SAMEA4350171, study PRJEB24818) | metagenome | biome: human; feature: gut; material: faeces | place: Denmark | collected 2013-09
AGATGAACATGGCTTCCGCCCACATCAGGTCGATATAGGCTCTGGACGCCGCTTCATCTTCCAGAATGTGAACCTTTGCGTCCTCTGCGTGTACCATGATGGGCAAAAACCTTCGGTTGCCGCTTCGGTCAAGGGGCAGGAAGTCCATCGTATTGGAGCTGCCGCCGAACACACATTGCCGCAGCCTGTCCGCCGGGTGTGTTTCATACGGCACCTTATAGGTTTCCTTCGCCCTGCTGATAAAGGATTTAATCTCTTCAATGCTCTTGGCGTTGGCGGTGGCGATCATTTCAGACATTTCAATAATCCAGTGTCCCTGCATCTTGCGGTAAACGTTGTCGTCGTCAATCCGTTTCAGGTCATCGGAAAACCACTCGTCCATGACCGCCAGCAGCCGGAAGAATGTGGACTTTCCTGCGCCCTGTCCGCCGACCAGACAGAGCATGACTTCAAATTTACAGCCGGGCTTGAACACTCTGTTGATGGCTCCCAGCATGAACAGCCGCAGGCATTCGTAGCTGTACTCGCTGTCCTCCACGCCGAGGAACCGGGGCAGGGCGTAACGGATGCGCTCCGTGCCGTCCCATTCCAGACTGTTCAGATAGTCACGGATGGGGTGGTACTTGTTGCAGTCGGCTACAATGGAGATTGCTTTCTGGATTTTCTTCTCGCTGGTCAGAGTGTACTTGTCCTCCAGATAGAGCATGAGATAGTTCAAGTCCGTGTCGTTCAGGGTCGCTGTCGGCTTGCTCCACCAAAGGGGCTTCACAATATCAATGCGTTCCGTGAGAATATTGTACCTGACAGCACCTTGCAGAACGGGGTCGTTCTGAAATACGGTCAGGCAGTTCCGTATGCTGTTTTTGACGGCTCCCTTATCGGTCAAGTCCAGACTTTCTCTGACTTCCTCCACGGTCATATTCGGCTGTGTGTTCTGCAAATCGCTGCTCAAGTCTCATCACCTCTTTTCTTTGCTCGGCAACCAGAGCCTTCTTTTCTTCGGCTGTGCCGTACAGAAGAACATCAAGCAGATATTCGATGTGGCTTTCTCTTTGCAGGGCTTCCACGAACAGCGGATGCCATTCGTCCTCCGGCTGCTGCGGTGCGTACTGCTGCTTCCATGTTCTCAGGTGATGGAAATAGTCGGACAGCACCTTGTAGCACCTGTTTTCCTCCTGTCGGTATCTCTGTTCCGGGGTTGGCTCTCTTATCTTGGGTCTGGCGGACGGCTTTTTCCGTGCGTCATAGGGAATGGAGAAATCGTCCGCCAGCTTCATAGCGGCTTCCTTGCCGGGCAGCCCAAACAGGCGGGAAACAAAATCAACTGCGTCCCCGTCAGCCTGACAGGCAAAGCAATGAAAACGCATATCCAGCTTCATGCTCGGATTTTTGTCATTGTGAAACGGGCAGACTGCCATGCCGTGACGGTTGACCCGAACGCCGTACATCTCCGCCGCCTGTCGGGCGGTAACTTTACCTTTTACTGCTTCAAAAACATTCATCGCATCTTCCTTTCAGGGAACAAAAAAAGACACCCGACATTTTCACAAGGAAAACGGCAAGTGTCTTAAAGCTCCATATCCTCTTTTTTGTGCTGTGTGGGTTTGCGCTCCGGCTCCGGCTGCTGCTTCTCCTTTTCAGAATCGTGCTTCAATCTTTCGGTTACGGAGTGCTTCGGTTCGGGCTTCTTCTCAACTGCCTGCTCCGGCGCAAGGACTTTGCCGACCCAGTAGCGAATATCCTTCATCGGCTTCAATTCCTCTCTGACGGCTGCAAGCTGCCCGGCAAGCTCGGCATGGTAGCTTTTCAGATCATCGTATTCCGTTTGCAGAGCGTCCAGATTGACGTTCAAATCAACGCCCTGCTTTTTCAGATAACGGAACGCTTTGTTGAAGCTGTCCAGCTCGTCCCTGTGGCTTTCCGCAAAGGCGGCTTGCCTTGTTTTCCAGCCGATTTTCAGATACTTGTCATGGACTGCCTTGTGTGTTTTGCAATCGGCAACGGCTCTTTGAATGCCCGTAATGACCTGCACACGTTTCTCGGCTTTCTTCATAGCTGCGCTGATTGTCTTGGCTTTTTCATTCACGCCTTGCAAGGCTACGTCCAAATCTTCCAGCGTGAAAAGTTCATGGTTCTGCAAATAGTTCATAGCTTGGGAAACGGTTTTCAGGTCATCGACCGTGCCTTTCTGCTGTCCGTATCTCGACCACTCGCTGCGCTCCGCCTTTCGCAGATGCAGATAAGAGCTGAGAAGTGCGGTAAGCGTGGGGGAAGTATTTTTCTTATCCGCTTCCGTTTCCGCAAAGGCGGCTTTGGTGGCTTCCAGAATCTCCGCAATCCAGCTCCGCAGATTTTTGATGGTTCTGCGGACGGCGTTCATCATGCGGTTCGCCGCTTTTATATCTCGGTTGAGATTGCCGATATTGGTTTCAATGCCCTTGCGTTCCAGCGCAGAAACGGCGGCTCCCATGTGGACAGTGGGAAGAACATCAAGTCCCTGCCGCTCATAGGAGCGCATATCCACTCGTTCGGGGCTTCCCGACATTTCAAGATAACGGTTCTGCACAAGCTCCCAGCCGTGTCTCCATTCCTCGGCATGGTACTGCTCGTTCCAGTCAACGGTATCTTCCTTGTGGCTTTTCCATCTGCCGGAGGGCAGCTTGATGCGCTCGCCGTTCTCGTCAAGGTCATAAACCTTGCGGCTCTTGGGCAGCCACTTTCCGTTTTCGTCAATGGCTCTCATAGTCAGCATGATATGGCAATGAGGATTGTGTCCGGGAGGATCTGGGTCATGGATTGCAAAGTCACAGCACATTCCCTTGGACACAAAATGCTCTCGGCAGTATTCCTGCATCATCTGCGGATACATTTCGGTCGGGATCTCTCTCGGCAGGGCAAGAATGAATCGTCTGGCAAGCTGCGAGTTCCATTGCTTTTCCACTTCCTCGACAGCATTCCAGAGCGTTGCCCGGTCGGCGTACTCCGGCGGGGCATTTGCCGGAAACATGATTTCCGTGTAAAGGACTTCCGGCTGTTTTCTTCTGTGGTCTTTGGATTTTTGGTCGTACTCGGAGAACAGTTTTTCTCCGGCTTGGTAGGCAGCTCCTGCAACGGCAGAGCTGCCTTTGCTCCGCTGGACGATGCGGATTTCCAAATGTGGTACTGGCATCTTTGGTTGAACCTCCTTTCGATGGTACAAAAAAAGACCGATACTTTTCAGTACGGTCGGGCGGGGGATATTCACTTGTTGTCGGGGAATGATTGCTTGCAATCGTTCCTCGGCGGCAAGTCCACAAAGGGGTAGCTGGCAAAGCCAGCGCAGGGGAAGTGTAGCTTCCTCTGGATGAATGGAGCAAGGGACTTTTGCGGAAATCATCAGGCTCCATGCAATGGGCTTTCGGCAGAACGCAATCACCATCTTTGGGTGGTGTATAATTGCGCCCTTGTCTCCGTCAAGGGTTTTCGCCCTCGTCCGCTTCCTGCGTTTTTCTCCGGCTCTCAATCAGCAGATTCAGCTTCTTTTGAACCGCTTCGCTGTGGAAGATGAAGGTCAAAAGCTCCATCACGTCATCGTCTGTCAAGATAGTCGGCTCACGCAAAAAGGCTTCCAGCATCCCGGCACGGGTGCAAAGGCGGTGCGTGCGCTCACCTCTGGTCAGGCGTTTCAATTCGCTCTGCAACCGCTTCTCCTTGTGCTTGGCTGCGGTCAGCTTGCGCTCCGCAACATACTGTTTGTGTTTCAGTTTTTCCAATTCTTCGCTCACGGGCAACTTCTCCTTTCTGATAATGGGCAAAACAAAAGCGACCAACTTTTTACGGTTGATCGCCTTTGGGGTTATTGGTATCTCGCTTTACACGTTTCTGTATATCCAGCTTTCCAGACTATCCTTACGACACGGAACAACCTCAACGCCTAATCCTACAATCAGCGTGCTCGAACTGGGCGTAACCTGTACTGCTACTACGGGCTTTCCGATAGAGATAGCGTATTTGATTTCATCGATTGACATTCCATTATTGTTTGCGGGACGATTCGAGCAAACGACAACGCTTGCATAGCGTATTTGCTTTTGAATCTGCGGGTCAACATTGTAACGCCTATCAATACTATCAAAGGGAGAACTTGCTGGAACCGAATAGTCGCGGACTTTGTATTTTGTCCTATCCAACAAGGCGCTTATCGTAGAGTAATCATCATTATTCCATCTGTGCGGTATAAAGACATTGATCATTTATGTACCTCCTAAATTATTTGTTCATCAGAATGAGTTCATGGTTGGCTGATGGATGGTTGGTTACATCTTTGGAGTGTTATAAGAATGAAAATCACTACATAAAGAACGCAAAAAGCATAAGGCAAGACTTTTTCCAACTTCGTGCCCTCAATGTATTTTTTGCTTTTCTTTAGGGACTGCCATTCATCAGAAAAAGCAGAAACAGGCAAACTCTGTTCTAATTTGTTGATGACCTCAAACTTTGCCCTGTTCAGTTCTCTGAAATTTCTGATAAAGAAAATCCAAACGACGCAGACAATGATGCCGGACACGAGCAACATAATGGTTTTTGCGTCCCAAATAAAGGAAGCAGCTGCAACGATTGCAAGATTCAGCGTAACAAAAAGATTGTTCATCGCATCTCTACGCTGACTGACCGCATTTGCCATCTCAACGCAGGTCTGCCATTGCGTCAACAAGGTTTCTTCGCTTTTATCCGTGCCAATTTCAACTGATTGCTCTTTTTCATCCATCTGAACACCTCCCATTTATACCTGTTTGTCATTTTCGCAGAGTTCTTTCAACGCTCTTCCTCTGCTTTAAGTTCAGCAATCCCCAGCCCGAAGTATTTCTCAAAGAACACTTTCAGCTTCTCAATGATGCCTTGCTTCTTTTTGGCTCTGCTGCCACCGCCGAAGCGTGATACAGGGGGCATGAGCTTATCAATCTCTGTTCCTGTAGTTTTCAATGCCCCATCACGAAACGCATTGCTAACAAACTTTCGGGTTTCTTCCGGCTTCAGCTTTTCACTCGTGATGATTTCGGTCAAGTCTGTTTCCTCCTGCTCCAGAACAAATCTGCGCCAATCGTCAGTAACCTGCGTATCAACATTGACCTGGCTGATAAATGCTTCGATGAGCTCTTTCTTGCTGCGAAGCTGCATACTTGCATCTACCGCCTTGCGGATGGAGGTAAGGATTTCTTTATCTTCACAGTTGCCGTCGTGATATTTTTCAACCAACATCAATATGTAGTCGATATTGATTTCCACCTGCTTAATCAGCTCGATTTCAAATTCAATATCGTCCGTTATATCCTCTTTTTCGGCATCTTCCTTTCTGCGGTACTTGTCGTAGAGGTCAAGATAGATGCTCTGATAATTCTGCAAATCCCTTGCGGCAATGCTGTCCATTTCCTCAAACTGGTCAAAGGACGAGAGAATATTTCTCATACTGAGGATAGTGCCGAACAATCTGATAAAATCTTTCTCTGCCTGGTCTCCGATAATTTGAGTGCCGAGAGGATATTCAGCTTCCAGTTTTTCGAGCAAATCCACATAGCCGGGATGATGCTTGCCGTCATTATCTTCGTAGCCGTTCCAGTAATCATTGAAGCTCTTTAGAAGCACAATTCCGCTTGCATTCTTATCGCCAAAGAGGGCGATTGCATCGTCTGTGGCTTTCTGCAAATCACGGAAGCAGACAATGTTTCCGTAGGTCTTGACGGAGTTCAGAATACGGTTGGTTCTGGAATAGGCTTGTATCAGTCCGTGCATTTTCAAATTTTTGTCCACCCACAAGGTGTTGAGCGTTGTAGCATCGAAGCCTGTGAGGAACATATTCACAACAATCAGAAGATCCACTTCCCGGTTCTTCACTCGCATGGACAAGTCTTTGTAGTAGTTCTGGAACTTATCAGAGGAAGTATCAAAGTTCGTGTTGAACACAGCATTGTAATCCTGGATTGCGCTTTCAAGGAAGTCACGGGAAGTCCGGTCAAGTGCATCGGTGTCGAAGCCTTCCTCTTGCAGAACATCTTCGGGGTCATCCTCATTTGCGGAGTAACTGAAAATGGTTGCAATCGTAAACTGTCGATGACTTTCGGCAAGCTGCTTCTTGAATTCTGTATAATACTTCATCGCCATGGGGATGGAGCTGACAGCGAACATGGCATTAAAGCCCGCCATACGCTTGCCCTTCAGGGAGTAGAAACTGTTGCGTTTGGTTTTCTGGTCGAAATGCTCCAGCGTGTATTTGACAATCTCCCGAATACGCTCCGGCGCACCCATCGCCCGTTCAATGTCGATTGCTGAAACATTCTTGTCCTTGATGTTCTCTTTTTCCTTGACCGTATTCACATAGTCGATACGGAACGGAAGCACATTGCCGTCATTGATAGCGTCCACGATGGTGTAGGTGTGGAGCTGATCGCCAAAGGTCTGCGGCGTGGTCAGCAGCTCCATGTGCTTGCCTTTTCCTGCATTGGCGGCGAAAATCGGTGTGCCGGTAAAGCCAAACAGATGATAATTCTTGAACGCCTTAACAATCTTGGCGTGCATATCTCCGAATTGGCTGCGGTGGCACTCATCAAAGATGATAACGCAATGCTTGCCGAACACTTCGTGTCCCTTGTTTTTCGAGATAAAGATGTCCAGCTTCTGAATGGTCGTGATGATGATTCTATACGGATGATAGCCCCCTTTTTCATCTCTGTCCTCAAGCTGCCGCTGCAATATCCTTGTGGAAGCGTTGCTGTTGGCAGAGCCTTTTTCAAAGCGGTCATATTCTTTCATGGTCTGATAGTCCAGGTCTTTTCTATCGACCACAAACAGAACCTTGTCCACATAGGGAAGTGCGGATGCAAGCTGTGCGGTCTTGAAAGAAGTCAGCGTTTTTCCGCTTCCTGTGGTATGCCAAATATAGCCGCCTGCGTCAATCGTTCCGGTCTTTTTGTAGTTGGTGGAGATTTCGATGCGATTTAAGATGCGTTCTGTCGCCGCAATCTGATAGGGACGCATAACCATCAGAATTTCTTCGGTTGTGAAAACGCAATACTTCGTCAACACATTCAGAATGGTGTGCTTGGCGAGGAATGTCTTGGTAAAGTCAATCAAGTCTGCGATAACCTTGTTGTTGCCGTCTGCCCAGAAGGAAGTAAACTCAAAGCTGTTGCTCGTTTTCTTCGATTTCTGCTTTGCAGATTCGCCCATTTCCTTGATGTGGCTGCTTCTGGTGGTGTTGGAATAATACTTGGTATGCGTTCCGTTGGAGATAATGAAAATCTGCACATACTCATATAGCCCGCTTGCCGCCCAAAAGCTATCCCGCTGATAGCGTTTGATTTGGTTAAAGGCTTCACGGATTGCAACGCCACGGCGTTTCAGCTCCACATGGACAAGGGGCAGACCGTTCACCAAAATGGTCACATCGTAGCGGGTGTCATGGTTGCCCTCGCTTTCCTCGTACTGATTGATGACCTGTAAGCGGTTGTTGTGAACGTTCTTTTTGTCTATGAGCTGAATGTTCTTGGAAGTTCCGTCATCTCTGCGGAGTACCTTGACATGATCCGTCTGAATGGTGCGGCTCTTTTCAACGATGCCATCGTTAGCATTGGCAAGCACTTCCGTGAAGAAACGCTTCCATTCGCTGTCGGTAAAGGGGTAATCGTTCAAAAGCTCCAACTGCCGTCTGAGGTTGGCAATCAGGCTGTTTTCGTCATGGATGGTAAGGTACTCATACCCTTGCGTGGTCAGCAGCCGGATGAACTCCTTTTCAAGAGCGGCTTCGCTCTGAAAGCTGTCAGAGAGTGCGCTTTCCGGCGTGTATTCAGCGACCACGGTGCTCTCGTTGCTTGCGGCAATGATGTTGTAAGCGCTCATGCAGCATCCTCCTTGTGATTGATATTCATTTCCCATTCTCTCCAGAAGTTTTGGGAGGTTCTTGTAATGTAAAAATATCTTTTCTAAAACCTGACCCTTGATCTCTTTGCTCCGTTGTTAAGCCAGATTGCGCACTGGCTGATTGTGTTGGTATTGGTTTTAATCCCTTTCCGGATTTTATGTCATTTAAGCTCTTATCTTTATCAGCCATTATTACACTCCTTTTGTTAACATCAGCAGTACTGAATAAGTTAATATTGAAATGATGATTTTTACCACAACAGAATTAAACGCCTTTTGCTTATTGTGGATAATCGTTCTAAGCTCAGGAATTGCCAATGTGTATTTATCTATTAACCACAATGCCGCTTCATTAGGCTGTAAATTATAGATTTCATCATTTCTTATCGCCACTGAATCAAAAACCGTAATTTCTTTGCTTTTGACAAGCATCAATAGTTGAATTACTGCCCAAGTTATACACACCGCACTTGTACAAGAGCAAATTATTTGCACAAACAAAGTAAACAGGTCACCTCTTGATGAATCGGCGGTGTACGAAAAGAATATTCTGTAATCAAAATTGTCCCATATTACAAGAAGAATGATGCCGCAAAAAGCGAGCGCAATATTGATTTTCTCATATATCTTGTCATATGTATCGATAAGCCGTTTGTAATCCTCATAGCAAGCAGATTGTAACAATTCTGCAGATGGGTAGTTAATAACATTTCTTCTACAATGTTTCTTTTTGTCCATTGGTACTCTCCTTAAAAGTCAGTAATTTGTCCCGGTAAAATTCGTACTGTTTTTGCCTTGCTTCAATTTCCGCAGGCAGACCGATGTTCAGGTCAGAACAGATAGCATCGAAGTTATCCAGAATACGGACAATTTCACTCTGCACAGGCAGAGGGGGGACGGGAATGGTATATTTCATTACCGCTTCCTTACTCCCTCGTGGCATTTTTGCACCTTTGGAGTTCTGCATATCATAAAGAAAAAACTGGTCGGAGGATAAAACATAATACAGAAATTCCGGCATAAGGAAACTACGATCATTTATCTGAACCGTCAGCACATCTCCGTTTGTCCCGCCGTTGCAATCAGCCAACCATATTTTCTTGAGGTATGGGCGAATATTTCCAATCAAAACATCTCCGCACTCAAATGCAATAACTGATCCAGATGCAGGAACCGAAGAAGCGATAGTCTTGCCTTTCTTCTCCTGCAAAAGATTTTCAACTCCAACATAGTTGTTTTCATTCATCTCAGAAGCATCTATTCTCGTCTTTGCATAGTGCGCAACTTCTCCGAGCGGTACAGTTGCTACCCCATCCGGGCAGTATTGCTGAGTCAGTTTATCCAGCTTGCTCTGTTTTCTCCCATTACGCATTGCAACTTGCTCATTGCTAATTGTCAGCAGCTTATCCCGATAAAACTCATACTGTTTCTTTCTCGCTGTAAGCTCCGCTGTAAGCTCCGCTGTAAGCTCCGTGAAATTGTCCAGAATACGGACAATTTCACTCTGCACAGGCAGAGGGGGAACGGGAATTTGCACATGTTCAATACTGGAGACATGAACGTGGGGGACTCCTCCTCCCTTTTTCGTCGAATAAATGAACTCTTGGATACTCGTCAAAAAGTAATATAGATACTTCGTAGAGAGCTGTTCGTTTCCCTTGATGGAAAACGCATCACAAACAAATATCGGTCTGTCCCAATACTGGACGTAACCCGCTCCCGCGCCGCTCCCCGCAACGGTGATTGTCTCACCCTCCCTGTTGAACGTATCGCAATAATAAGCGGGTTCGCGTCCCCCGGAAATGACAGGAATCTCACCCTCACACACATTCTTTTTGGTAATGGAAGTGCCTCTCCGCATTTCCGCGATTTTGCCCAATTCATGATATTCCACGCCATTCGGGCAAAGTTCCTCTATAAGTTGTTCAAGTTTCGTCATATTACGACCTCGTTTGCGCTAACAGGTTCAAAATATGTGAAGAATAACTGCTTTTGCAAATTATCCACCTGTTTGCTTTATTACATAATTGTTTGTTGATTTTTTCTATCCACTCACTTTGAGCTTGGACAAATCCTCCGAACTCACTTTTGCTGGCTTCTTCAGATAAGCAACAACAAATAGCAATTCGAGGGGCTACGGGAAAAACATATTTTGCATCGGAGAAAGAATCTATAAGTACCGGCATATCGGACAGAACATACGGATCGTCATTTGGCGCTGTCAAAACGTAAATTACACATTTGCTGAGTATAAATGACGCAGTATATTCCAACAGACTTTGTCCTTTTAACTGCTCCTTGGCATCCTCACTCAACACCAACCCATTTTCTTTTAAGTATTCAAAACCACTTTCTCTTGATAAAAGCATCATGCGATAGGTAGCTTTATCGTATATCTCTTTATCTACATCACTTGTAAATTGTCCTTTTGGTCTGTTGTTTATTATTTCTCGTACCATCGGAAGCCGTACCAACTGCAACGCTATAAATAGTGCAAACGTAACTTCTTCATCCCGAGACAATGTCTGTCTATTGGATAAGTTACTATCTACTTCTTGTAATACATTTGCGATATGCCCCTCAATTTGAGCAAACTTATTTTCTATTACGTTCCTGTCAAAATAAGAGCCATCCAAATTTTTTGTCTCATACATATCTTTTTCAAATAGTATGGCGGTTGCCTTTGATGTGATTGCTCTTATTGGAGAAGATTGCTTGTCGATAATGCAAAGCAAACCATTCTCGTCTGCAAAATTCCGCATGATAAACTGTGGCACATAGTGTTGCTTAATTACAGGCAAAATTTTCGTCTCCTTTATGATCCTATCTCCGCAATAATTCTGTCAATCTCCTCACGGAGAACCTGTTCACGGGCAACGATTTCCGCTATTTCTGCATTGAGCTTCACAATGTCGATTTTCTCTCTGGTGTCCTCGGCTTCCACATAGGTGGAAACAGAAAGATTATAATCATTGTCCGCAATTTCCTCATAGCTTGCCAGATGAGAGAAGTGTGCTTCCTCGGCTCGATTGGCAAAGGTGTCCACGATTCTTTCGATGTTCGCCTGTGTCAGCTTGTTGTTGTTCGTTACCTTTATACACTCAGCAGAAGCATCAATAAAAAGGGTTTTGTTGTCGGCTTTGCCTTTTTTCAGAACCATAATACAGGTCGCAATAGAAGTTCCGAAGAACAGATTGCTCGGCAGCTGAATAATGCAATCAATAAAGTTGTTGTCAATCAGATACTTTCTGATTTTCTGCTCTGCGCCGCCACGGTACATAATGCCGGGGAAGCAGACGATCGCTGCCGTGCCGCCTGTTGCCAGCCATGAAAGGGAGTGCATGATAAAGGCAAGGTCAGCTTTAGACTTTGGGGCGAGAACGCCAGCCGGAGAAAAACGAGGATCGTTAATCAGCAAAGGGTTATCATCACCGGCCCACTTGATGGAATAGGGAGGGTTGGAAACGATCAGCTCAAACGGCTCATCGTCCCAATGCTGCGGTGCGGTCAGCGTGTCCTCACAGGCAATGTCAAACTTATCAAAGCCAACATCATGCAGGAACATATTGATACGGCAAAGGTTGTAAGTAGTGATATTGATTTCCTGTCCAAAGAAGCCGTTACGGACGGCATCCCTGCCAAGGATTTTTTCAGCTTTCAAAAGCAGGGAGCCTGAACCGCAGGCAGGGTCATAAACTTTGTTGATTTCAGTCTTGCCCACCGTGCCAAGTCTGGTCAGCAGTTCGGAAACATCCGCAGGGGTAAAGAACTCGCCGCCGGATTTTCCTGCCCCGGATGCGTACATGGTCATCAGATACTCATAGGCATCGCCAAAGGCATCAATATCGTGATCCTTCACATCACCAAGGTTCATGTTGGCTACACCATGCAGAAGTTTTGCAAGGCGTTCATTTCTCTTTGCAACGGTAGAACCGAGCTTGTTGCTGTTTACATCAAAATCATCGAACAATCCGGCAAAGCTGCTTTCGGAAGATGAGCCTTTTGCAGAGCTTTCAATGTGGTTGAATACACGCTCCAAGGTTTCATTCAGGTTTTCATCGTTGTCGGCTCTGAGATTGACATTGCAAAACAGCTCGGACGGAAGAATAAAGAAGCCCTTTTCTTCTACCAAGCCGTCACGAGCTTCCTCAGCTTCGGCATCCGGCATTTTTGCATAGTCAAAAGCGTTGTTTCCGGCTTCCTGTTCACCGGAATTGACATAGCTTGTCAGGTTTTCGGAAATGTATCGATAAAACATCGTGCCAAGAACATAGTTCTTAAAATCCCAGCCGTCAACGGCACCACGAAGTTCATCAGCGATTGCCCATATCGCACGGTGCAGCTCGTCACGCTCCTGCTCTTTCTTTGTATCAATCATTGTTTCCGTTCTCCTTTTCGTTCGGTATAAATTCCAGAATATCGTCAACGCCGCAATCGAGGGCAAAACATAGCTTTTCAATGCTCTCCAATGAAACATATTGGTCTCTTCTAAGTCGGGTTAAAATGTTGGCACTAAAGCCTGCCTGTTCTGTCAATTCAGCCGTTGCAATACCACGGTCGATTAACAGATGAAATAGTTTTTTATACGTAACAGCCATAGTACCCTCCCGATTTAAGAATATCCTTGTCTATTGTATCACGATAATGTGAATTTTTCAAGCAGTCGGGATGAAATGTCGTGATTTAATCGTTTTGAAGCCGCAGAACCTTAAAAATGAGAAAATCGGTAGAAATACTCCTTGCTACGCAATAGCGGTCAAAACATCGAGTACAGCCCCGACGTTTTGACCGCATATCGCCCCTAAACGCTACATTATTTTGTTCGGCTCTGGAACCCGGTTTGCTTGGCGGTCTCGCTTGCTTTTCGTCTGCGTTCCTCGCTCATGGGCGGTTGCAGACGGATGGACAGCCGGGATTTGTCCAGCACATAGGAAACGCCGCCCTGCTCATGGGTCTTTTCCTGTTGGCAGAGGTCGGGGTACTTCTTGGCGAACAGCGCCAGCCGCTTTTTCAATCCGGCGTTGAAGGTGTAGATGCTTGCCGTGTCCTCGCCCTCGTTGAACAGAATGATGGTTTCCTTTTCATACTTCGTCAGTTTCGCCATAATCGTCCTCCATATCGTAGCTGCTGATTTCTGCCAGCCGCAAAGTCAGTTCCGCTTCATAATAGCCGTCCATTTCCATACGGAGTGTGCGGTAGAAGCGGCGATACCAGTCGTGCGCTTCCTCGGTACTCAACTTGATTGCAAGGTCGTTGAACAGCTCTCCGGCAACAGGGTCGGGTGTGATTGCCGCCAGCAGTTGCAAGCGGTCAACCGTTGCCCTGTGGTTGGGGCAACCGAAGGTGTAAAGGGCTTTCTTCTCGTTGATGTTCAATTTCATAGTGTTTTCCTCCTTGATTTTTGATAAATGAAAAGCGGCAGGGACTTCACAAGGAAATACCTGTCGCTTTTGCTGCGGTATGAAGTTAGCGGGTCTGGACTTGGAATATCAGCAGTAAATCAACTCACGCTTGATGATTTCCTCGGCTCGGCTGCGGATGGAGTTCATGGCCTGCACCCATAGCATCTGGTCGGACGCTTTCAGGGTTTCGTCCACGCCCTCGGCTTCCGCCATCTGCTCAATGATAAGACTGCATCTTTCCGTTGCCTGCTCGTTCAGATCGGCAAGGTAGGTGTGCAGCTTGCAGGATAGGACAAGGGTCGAATACAGGGCGGGGCGGTACTGCCGCAGATATGCCCTGTGAAGATTGCCCCACTTGCCGATGGGACGGTGTTCCTCCGGCAGCTTCCAGTCCGGCACATAGTAATCGCCTACGAGAATGTAGTCGATGCCGTTTTCGTGGATTCTTGGCTTCAATTCTTTCATGCTGGTACTTCCTCCTGTCTTGCTTTCTTTTTGTGGTACTCATCTCTGCGCTTGGCGAGGGTGGCTTCATATCGCCGGATAGCTTCGGGGTCTCCGGCTTCCGCATCGGCTTTCATTTTCTGATAGCATCTGACGGTAGCTTCACTCTGATATTTCCGCTTCTCAGCCAGCTTTCTTGCGGCTTCTTCATCGGTCTTGGCAAGCTCCACAAGGGCTTCGTGTTCCGCCTTGCGCCGGGCAGTCCTTGTGCGGACATACTCCGCTTTTCGTTCTGCCATCATAGCGGCATATTCGGGGTCAGCCGCCATTCTCGCTTCCTCACGCTCCTTTTTGCGCTGTCTGGCTTCGGCTTCCTTGGCTTTCAGAGCTTCCCACGCCTTAGCGGCTTCCGGGTCGGTCTTTGCCTTTTCTTTCAGCTCGGCTCGTGTCAGCTTCTTTTTCCGGCTGTCCCGTTCCATCCGCTTGCGCTCCGTTTCAAGCATCTTTTCACGCTTGATGCGCTCTTTTTCCTCTAACTGACTGATATATTCTGGGCTGGCTTCTCTGGCTTCCTGCAACTTCTGACGGTGTTTCTGATTTCGCTCACGCTGAATTGCAAGATGTTCCTCGTATTTTGCGACCGCTTCGGGGTCTCCGGCTTCCGCAGCCGTCCGCAGAGCGTCCAGCTTCTGCTTTCTGCGCTCGGTTGACCGCTTGCCCTTTTCCTGCTTCTTCCGCAGCTGCTCGGCTTCGATGGCTGCGATGCGTTCTTCCTCGGAAACAGCTTCAACAGGCGGGTAGTAGTTGCCGATGAAATTGAAATGAATATCAATGTTCTGCTGGCGGTAGATGGTTCGTCCGCCTGTGGCTTCGTGAACCTCAATCCTGTCAATGAACGCATAGAGCATCGTGTCGGTCAGTTCCTCGCAGTCCCGGTATTTCTTGACCAGAGCGATAAAGCGGGATGCGTCCACTTGCTTGATCTCGTCCTGCTGAACCAGATTTTCCAGCTCTGCAACACGCCGTTCCAGCAAAATCTGTTCTTCATCGTACTGCTGAATCATGCGCTGTGCCTGTCGCTCCGGCAGCAAGCCGCTCAAGGTACTCTCATAGAGCTTGCTGATTTTCTCGTCCAATTCAGTCATTCGCTTCTTCGCTTCGGCAAGCTCCTGCTGTCCGTTGTCCGTTGCTCTTGCCTGATGCTCATTCCAAACGGCTTTGAGCTGGTCAATGAACTCGGCTTCGTTTTCAAGGACATATTTGCTCACCGCTTGAATTGCCCGCAAAATCGCCGCTTCCAGAACCGATGTTTTCACATAGTGGGAGACGCAATCGTTTGTGGCGCTCCGATAGTTGCCGCATTGAAAAGCGGAATCAGAATCATAGCGTTTGCCGCTGTGCTTGGTTTCTGGGCTGATATAGCCCATCCTTGCCCCGCAGTCGGCGCAGTACACCAACCCGGACAGGCGGTGGGAATAGGTGCCGTTCGCCACTCTCGGCTTTTTCTTTGAGCGTATCTTTCTGGCAATATCCCATGTGTCCTGGTCGATGATGGCTTCATGCGTATCGGGGAAAATCATCAGCTCGTCCGGCGTTGCGGCTCTGCGCTGCTTGGTCTTGAAGTTCTCGCAGATGGATTTGCCCAACACGGTATGACCGAGGTATTCCTGCCTGTCGAGGATATAGCCGATGGTGGTGGCGTTCCAGCGGTAAGGGTCTGCAATTTCCTTGTGACGGCAGTTCTTCGGCTGATTCATGGCAGCGTAGGCAGACGGTATCAGCACCTTTTCCTTTGTCAGAATTTCCGCAATGCCTGTTGTGGTAACGCCCTGACATACCAGCCGGAAAATTTTCCTGACAACCTCTGCGGCAGGCTCGTCCACGATAAGGGTCTGCTTATCGCCCGGTTCTCTCTTGTAGCCATAGGGAATGGAGCCGCTGCACCTCAGCCCTTCCTTCATTCTGGACTTGAATACCGCCTTGATTTTGTTGCTGGTGTCCTTTGCGTACCACTCGTTCATGATGTTCAAAAACGGAGTGAAGTCATTGTCCTGCGGGGTGGCGCTGTCCACATTGTTGTTGACAGCTATGAAACGAACGCCCTTCTTCGGGAAAAGAATCTCCGTGTAATAGCCGACTTGCAGGTAATTTCTGCCAAAACGACTAAGGTCTTTTACAATCAGGACTTCCACATGACCTGCTTCGATTTCTTCCAGCAGGGCGGCAAAGCCGGGACGGTTGAAATTCGTACCCGAATAACCGTCGTCATAAAAATGGCGAATGTTTCTCAGCCCTTTCTGGCGGGCATATTCTTCGAGGTATTTTTTCTGGTTCTGGATGGAGTTTGATTCCCCGGCCTGTTCATCGTCCCTTGACAGACGCTCATACAAGGCTGTGATTTTGATTTCTTCTTTCTTAGCCACGGTTTTGACCTCCCTTCTTCAAGAAATCTTCGTTTGTGAAACGCTCCTTTTTTCTATCCTCTTATAGTGTAACCATTCGGGTCGGTGACAACGTATGAACTGTGTAATTGCATGAGATTTGGCTTAATGAAAAACCTCGTCTTGCCGCTGCCTGAGCCGCCCACCACCAGCACGTTTTTGTTCCGCGCCGTCTTGGGGTCTTTGGGACGGTTGGACATCATGAGCCGCTCAGTCTGGGTGAGAATGACGTTGTTCTCAAACTTCGGATCGACGTAAGGGGCGATATCCTCCGGCCGGCCCCAACGGGCAGAGCCGTATTCCAGATTCTTGCGGAATTTCTTAGCGTTTTTGCCCTTGACGTACACGATAAGCCGAATGAGCAGAGCGGCTGCAACGCCCACGCACAGGTCGATGGGGTGAAAGCTGGGTACTAATGAGGAAAAAGCAGTGGCGAAGCCCTCCATGAGGTGCAGCGCCTTTCCCGAGAAATCCATGCCGGGGGCAAGCCTCCACGCCTGCCCCAGCTTGGTGGCAAAGAGGGCGATAAAGACATACGGGATATTGGGCAGCAGGAACTTCTTGATATTCAGAGGTTTCTTCATATCGTGATGCCCCTGTTCTGATTTCGGGATTTACCCGGCGTAATAGCCTGAACCTTCGCCTTGAGTGCTTGCAGATGCGCCAGCACGGAGGGACGGTTCTGCGCTTTGGCGGCGCGTTTAAGCTCATATGCCGTGTATTCCTTGAACGCCGCCGTCAGTGCATCCGCGTCCCTCGCCTTAAAGAACACAAAGTATTTCGGCGGTGAAACGCTGCGGTCTTTCTTAACGGCAAAATCCACGCCGTATTTCCGGGCTATGCGCTCAAAGCCTTTGATATTGCTGTTGGTGATCTCAATGTTGGATACACCCTGATTCTGCCCTATGAGCTGCCTCACCGTCTGCTTGCCGCTGGGCTTTTCAGGCACGGCACGCGCCTTTTCCATGGCTTTGCTCTTCTTTTCGGAAAGATATTTATCCATCCCGGCCTTCAGCTCCCGTGCGGTCAGCTTGACGGCGGAGATGATCAGAGTGACAGTTCTGTTTTCAATTTCTTCCTGCATGAGTTTTCCCTCCTTCCGTTCGCAGTGGGATTGATGTTGTCATCGCTCTGTCACCGGAGCGGTCTTGCCCTTGGGGGCAGTCTTTTGAGGCTCGGTGGGGATCGCCATGATCTTGCTGCCCATCTTCAAAAAGGCTTCCGGCTGACGGAACTTTTCCTCGTATTTCTGTTGCATCTCCTTCGGCAGAGACGCAAAGTTCTCATCCCCCAGACCGCAGATGAAGAACTTCCCGGCCACAATATCGTAGATATCGCCGTCCCCGTCCCGCAGAGCGCGGTTCAGGGGCTTGCCCTCCAGCTTGGCTTCCTCCCCGCAGATCAGCGCCACGGGGTCGTCATATGGGTAAATCGCTTCGATATAGCCGTCCACCGCCTTCTGCAAGGAGGCAAGGTCGGAGCCGATGCGCTCCACGCGCGGGTACTGTCCCGGCTCCACCATGAGCACCTCGATGGTGTCGTCCTGCGCTCTTTCGGCGGATATTTCCCTGCCGTCATTGCTCTCAAACTCCACCTCCACGAAATTGTCCGCGTCCAGAATATGATCCCCGGCGTGCCACTGGTCGCTTACCATCTGTTGGGCTTCCTCTTTGGAAGAAGCCTCCACGGACACGGTGAGCTTCAGTGTTTCGGTGATGGTCACGTCAAATTCCTTCATGTGCGCCGCCTCCCTCGTTGGTCTCCTCCGAAAAAAGCGGAAGAAAAAACGCCGCCAATGCCTTTACCGCCGCTTCCGCTTCTTCGGCGGTCGGGCCGATCTGTTCGCTGCCATCCTCCGTATCCAGCGCAGCCTCATGCGGTGCTTCGAGGGCGTCGTCGAAATTGTCGTCATACAC
>OLJF01001142.1_pt1 | contig 18093 bp, 16 predicted proteins | sample 1609751 | NCBI WGS metagenome assembly OLJF01 (sample SAMEA4350171, study PRJEB24818) | metagenome | biome: human; feature: gut; material: faeces | place: Denmark | collected 2013-09
CGCATCGGATTAATCTGCTGGTTACGTGGGGTCGGTGTGGCGTATAAGTGCAAGGTCAATATCCATGAGAAGCTTTCGGATGTGAAGCGAAAGTTCGCCGGTTTCCCCCGACGCCAGCATATTGACCAGAATGTAGTAGGAATCGTCCACCGTGTCCTGGAGCGACGCAATGTCGGTATTGGAGGACGAGGTGTTCTCGCACCCCTCCAGAACCGAGATCCGGTCGTCCATAAACGCAATCTGCCGCCGGCTTTGCTGTCCGCCGGTCTGATACACGTCGGCAAGTGCCTGCCCCTGGCTGACCTTGGTTCCGTTTTCAAAGCGATAAACCACCACGCCGCCGTTTTCGGAATAAAGCACGGTCTCGTTGCGGAAGACGTAGCCTCCCGCCCCCACCGTCCGGGTCTCGGTCGTCACACCGACGGCAAAGGTCTCCATAACCTCGGAAAACAGGCTGGCAATATGATAAAAGGTGTACGCAAAGATTACAACACAGATCACACCGAAAGCAAAATACTGCTTCCATGAGCTTTTTGAGTTCTGCATATGCCCCATCCTTTCCATACCGCAGAGATATCCATGGTTATTTTACCATAAAATCACGTCTGTGAAAAGAGTTCTGCCGTATTATTTACAATCTCTTCAAATGTTTTTTTCAATCCGTCCGTATCCTGCCACTGAATATAGGATTTTGCGCCGAACCATGTCATCTGTCGCTTGGCATACCGCCGGGTAACCGTCTTGAGCGTCTCCACCGCCTGCGCAAGCGGTTCTTCTCCCCGCAATACGCCCAACAGCTCCTTGTAACCGATTGCCTGTGCCGCCGTCCGGTTCTTCTCAAAGATCCCGTCCTCCGACAGCCGGCGGGTCTCCTCCAATAGTCCCTGCTCCATCATCTGATCCACCCGCAGGTCGATGCGGCGGTAGATCTGGGCGCGGTCGGGAAAGTCCAGACCCAGCACCAGCGAACGATAGGGCCGCTCCGGCGGGAGGGACTGGGCCTTCTGCTCGCTCAGACGCTTGCCGGTGGCCCGGAAATGTTCCAGCGCCCGCAGGACCCGCACCTGATTGTTCGGGTGGATGGCGGCGGCGGCTTCCGGGTCGGCAGCCTGCAGCTCTTTGTACATGGCCTCCGGGCCTTTTTCCGCCATCTCTGCGGCCAGCTGTTCCCGCAGGCCGTCCGGCGTCTTCTCAGCGGCGAAGCGGACACCGTACAAAAAGCTCTGGACATAGAGGCCCGTGCCTCCCACGAGGATGGGCAGACAGCCCCGGGCAGAAATGTCAGCCTCGAGCGTTCCGGCCAGTGTCACGAAATCTGCCACGCTGAAGGGCTCATCCGGCTCCAGAATATCCACCGCATGGTGCGGGATGCCGTGGGTCTCGTCGGGCGCGACCTTCGCCGTACCGACGTCTAATCCTTTATAGATCTGCATCGAGTCGGCGCTGATGACTTCGCCCTCAAAAGCTTCGGCCAGCGCCACGCCGAGAGCGGTCTTGCCGGTGGCAGTGGGGCCGACGACGGCCAGCACCGGATGCTTCTGATTTTTATCACACGATTCGGCCAAACTGCTTTTCCAGCTCCTTTCGGGTGAGTTTGAGAACGCAGGGGCGCCCATGGGGGCAGAAGGGCGGCACTTCGCCGGAGAGAATTTTTTCGGCCAGTGCCATCAGCTCCTGCGGCGAGGTGTGGTCGCCCGCCTTGATGGCGGCGCGGCAGGAGATGGAGTGGAGCACCCACTCCGTCCGCTCGTTCAGGGCGTCGCGGCTGCCGTGGGCCAGCTTTGCCGCCAGCTCGACCAACAAATCTTCGGCACTGCCCTGCTCCACATCAGCGGGGACCGAGCGCAGGCAGACCGAGCTGCCGCCGAAATCGCTCACCTCGAGGCCGGCGCTTTCCAGCAGGTCGAGGTTGGCCAGCAGAGCGGTCTTTTCCTCGGCGGAGAGCTCCACCACCAGCGGCTCCAGGAGAAGCTGGCTGGGGACATCGCCGTAGTGGGCGGCCAGCTTCTCGAAGAGCTGGCGCTCATGGGCGGCGTGCTTGTCGATGATGCAGATCTCGTCGCCCCGCTCCGCGAGGATATAGGTGCGGAAGATCTCGCCCACATACCGCAGAGTCTCCGGGCCATCCTGAACGTCAAAGCCCAGCTGCTCCGGGGCTGCGCTCTGCTGAGGTTCATCCGAAGCCTCCGGCAGCGGCGGACGCTCCGGTTCATCCGGGACAGGCTCCCACGCGGCCATGTGGTCGCGAGTGACATCCGGCAGGTCGATGTCTGCCTCGATGTCCAGCTGTGACTCACTGGATGCAGCCCGGAAGGGCGGCGGCTCAAGGACACTTTCCTTCTGCGGCGGCTCAGGACTGTGAAGGGCAGCGTTCATCGGAAGAGGCTCGAAGGCCGCAACCGTTGTCCATGTGTGTTCCGATGCCGGCGCAGCCTTTTCCGGGGCTTTTACGGGCAGCGGGAGGATGTCCCGCTCCGGGGCAGAGGGCTGTGTCGGGCGGGGTGTCACAGACGCTGCCGGTGCCGCCGGGCGGAGAGGCTTTTCCTCCGGGTGCGGCAGGCTTCCCGGCTCTGCCTGGCCCGAAATCACCGCCGAAAGTCCTGTAAAGTTATTATTCTTTACAGCATTTTTTTCTTTATTTCCGCTATTTTCATATTTGTTGGATACATTGTTCTCTTTCTCACTGTCAAAGACGAACTGTCTTTCCCCTGTACCAGGCTGGCTCAGCGCCAGCTTGACAGCATGGTAGACGAGGTCGAAGATGTCGTTTTCCCGGGCAAAGCGGACTTCTGTTTTTGCCGGATGGACGTTGACATCCACAAGGTCGGCAGGCATCTCAAGAAGCAAGATCCCTCCAGGAAACTTGCCCTGCATCGTGGTACCCTTGAACGCCATCTCCATGCCCGCCATCATGGTGCGGTTGCGGACATAGCGGCCATTGATATAGAAATACTGCATACTGCGGCTGGCGCGGCCGCTGCGGGGCTGGGTGATGAGCCCCCAGACCCGGTAAACACCCTCACGGTTATCCACCTCCACGAGGTCACGGCTGAACTCCCGGCCCAGCACGGCATAAGCCGCGCTGCGGAGCTGGCCGTCACCGGGGGTGACATACTGCAGTTTGCCTTCGCGGATGAACTTGAAGCTCACCTCGGGGTGGCTCAGGGCCACATGGCCCACGATGTCGGCCACGAAAGTACCCTCGCTGGAATCCTTTTTGAGGAATTTCATCCGGGCAGGAGTATTGAAAAAGAGGTCACAGACCCGGATGGTGGTGCCGACGCCTCGCGCACCCGGCTCGATGGGCTGCTCTTCCCCGCCCTCGATACGGTAGAGGGAAGCGCACTCGTCGGCCTCGGTGCGGGTGAGCACTTCGACGCGGGCCACGCTGGCGATAGAGGCCAACGCTTCGCCGCGGAAGCCCAGCGTGTGGATGCTGGTGAGGTCGTCCTCCGTCCGGATCTTGCTGGTGGCATGGCGGATGAAGGCCGTGGGGATGTATTTTGCCTCGATGCCGGTGCCGTTGTCGCTGATTTCAATCAGACGGACGCCGCCCGACTCGATCGAGACGGTGATTTGAGACGCACCGGCGTCGATGGAGTTTTCCAGAAGCTCCTTGACGACCGATGCGGGCCGCTCAACCACCTCACCGGCGGCAATAAGTTCTGCCGTGTGCTTGTCGAGAACGTGTATCTCTGCCATTCGTTTCCCTCCGTTTCAAATAAAATCAGCCATTCAGGCTGCCGCTCAGGGTCTTTTTCAGCTCATACAGGAAGTTCAGCGCCTCGATGGGAGTCAGGGTCTCAACGTCCAGTGCCTCGAGCTTTTCCATCATCTCGCTGGGGACGGCAGGCGAAGAATACTCCTGCAGGGCGTCGAAATCCATCTGCTCCACCTTATTCTTCGGGGCAGACGCTTCCAGAGTGCGCAGCACCTCGTGGGCGCGGCGCGTCACGGTGCCGGGCAGACCGGCCAGCTTGGCCACCTCGATGCCGTAGCTGTCGTCGGCGGGGCCGCGAATGATGCGGCGGAGGAAAGTGATGTCCTCTCCCCTCTTTTTGACCGCGATGTTGTAGTTTTTGACGCCCTCGATGGCCCCTTCCAGGTCCGTCAGCTCGTGGTAATGGGTGGCGAAGAGGGTCTTGCAGCCGAGGCCCTTGGCCGGGTCGGAGATGTGCTCCACGACGGCCCGGGCGATGCTCATGCCGTCGAAAGTAGAGGTGCCGCGGCCAATTTCGTCCAGCACAACGAGGCTCTTGGGTGTGGCGTTCTTGAGAATTTCGGCCACTTCGGTCATCTCGACCATGAAGGTGGACTGGCCGGCGGCAAGGTCGTCCGATGCGCCAATGCGGGTAAAGATGGCATCCACGACGCCCACATGACAGCTGGACGCTGGGACGAAGGAGCCGATCTGTGCCATCAGAGCGATAAGGGCGTTCTGGCGCATATACGTCGATTTGCCTGCCATATTCGGGCCAGTGATGATGAGACAGCGGTCAGTGGTGCAGTTGAGCCTGGTATCGTTGGGGACGAAGAGGCTGCCTTTCAGCATCTGCTCGACCACCGGGTGGCGGCCCTCGGTGATGGTAAGCTCGTCGCTGTCATCCACCACAGGGCGGCAGTAGTTGTTTTCAGCGGCCACCTGCGCCAGCGCCGCCAGCACGTCCAGCTCGGCCACAGCATTTGCCGTCCGCTGGATGCGGTCGAGCTGCCCGCCGATCGTTTCCAGCAGTTCCGAGAAGAGCCGGTGCTCCAGCGCAATGAGACGCTCATGCGCACCTAAAATCTTGCTTTCCAGCTCTTTCAGCTCCTGGGTGATATAGCGCTCACCGGAGGTGAGGGTCTGCTTGCGGATGTAGGTCTCGGGGACCATGGATTTATAGGAGTTGCTGACTTCGATGTAGTAGCCGAAGACGTGATTGTAGCCGATTTTCAGCTTGGGGATGCCGGTCTCCTGCCGCAGGCGCGTTTCCAGCTGAGCGAGGACGCCCTTGGTGTTGTCGCGGATGGAGCGCAGCTCGTCTACCTCGGGGTGGTAGCCTTTGGCGATGACGCCGCCGTCCTTGAGGGTGGAGGGCGCTTCCGGGTCGATGGCGGCGAGGATGGCCGTCTTCACGTCATCCAGCAGGTCGATTTGTCCCGCAAGCGCAGTCAACTCCGGGCAGCTGCAGCTCTCGGCCTGCGCCCGCAGTTCCGGCAGGCGCTCACAGGTCTGGGCCATCGTGTAGATCTCCTTGGGGGTGGCGGAGCCGTAGACCGCGCGGGTCATCAGGCGCTCGAGGTCGGCGATGTAGTGGAGCTGTTCAATCAAATCGCCCCGCTGCATGGTCTGGTTCACAAGGCTTTCCACCGCGTTGAGGCGGCGGTTGATGGCGGCGCTGGAAATGAGCGGCTGCTCGATCCAGCTGCGGAGCATCCGCTTGCCCATGGCGGTGCTGGTCTTGTCCAGCACCCAGAGCAGCGTTCCCCGCTTTTCGCGGCCCCGCAGCGTCTCGGTGAGCTCGAGGTTGGCCCGGGTGACCTGCGACAGCCGCATGAACTGGGCTTCATTATACGTGATGACCGTTTTCAGGCGCTCGACGCCTTTAATTTGCGTATCATGGAGATATTCCAGCAGCGCGGCCATTGCAAAGCGGACAAGACCGTCTTCTGTGATACCGGTCTTTGCGGCCCAGTCGCGGCCAAACTGGTTCTCGAGGGAGATGGCCACGAGGCCCGGGGCGTACCGCTCCTCTTCCACCAGCTCGACGGCGCAGTTCATATTCTTTTTGATGTAGGCAGTGATCTCCCGGCAGTCCAGCAGGCCCGGATTCATCAGCACCTCGCTGGGGTTGTAGCGGCAGAGTTCCGCAATGACCGCCGGGGCGATCTTCTCCCGCTTGAGCTCTGTGATGTGGGCCGTGCCGGTGGAAACGTCCGCGAAGCAGAGGCCTGCTGCGCCGCCTTTCAGGAAAACACTCGCAATGTAGTTGTTTTTGTCATCCTGAAGCATACTGCTCTCAATGACGGTGCCGGGCGTGACCACGCGGATGATGTCGCGCTTGACGAGGCCCTTGGCCTTTGCCGGGTCTTCCACCTGCTCACAGATGGCGACCTTATAGCCCTTCGAGATGAGGCGGGCCACATAGCCCTCGTAGCTGTGGAATGGTACGCCGCACATGGGCGCACGCTCTTCAAGGCCGCACTGCTTGCCCGTGAGGGTCAGATCCAACTCCCGCGAAGCTGTGAGCGCATCGTCGAAGAACATCTCGTAGAAGTCACCGATGCGGTAGAATAGAATCTCATCCTTATGTTGTTTTTTGATTTCCAGATATTGCTGCATCATGGGCGAAAGCTCTGCCATGACCGTTCACCTTCCTCCCCTAGTTGTCGGTTTGCCATCCAAAACCGCCTGTTGCAAGCAAAACGCGGCCCTGCATTGCACAGCCGCGTTTTGTGTTTCATGGTTTAAGCCTTAGTGGCAGCCGCCGCAGGTGGAGCAGCTACCGGTGCAGGAAGCGGAAGGCTCCTGCACGGTCATGGGGTCGCCGCCGTTCATTGCAGTGTTGATGATGGCGTCGATATAGTTCACGAGGGCCTCACAGTCGCGCTTTGCCTCGTTGTAGGCCACCATGCCGTCATCGGCCATGATCTTGCCGTAGAGGTCGTTTACCTTCTGGTTCAGCTCGGCGATGCGCTCATCGCTGCGCTCGGGCTTGCCGATCTCGTTGTTCAGGTCCATACGGGCCAGATTGAACTCACCGATGAGGTTCTGCAGTTCCTCGTCCTTGTCGTTCATCTTGCGGGCCTGGTCCATAGCCAGATAGCGGGAGTCGGTCTGAAGTGCCATGGCGGCACGCTTGAAAAGGTCGATGCAATCCATTGTAATAGTCTCCTTTTATCGTTCCTGTGTTATATATTAGGATGGTGTATCCAGAATATCATTATTCAACCAATTCGCCCAGCAGGACGGTGGCACGGGCGCCCGTGAGGCGCACCATCGCATAGCTGCCCATGAGGGCGGGGTCAGCCTTGAACTCGACGGTAAGGTTGTTGTCGAGACGGCCCGAGAGGGTGCCTTCATTGCGGCCATAGCCCTCCACGAGGACGCGGACGGTCTGGCCTACCTGAGCCTTCACGAGGGCCATTGCGATGTCGTCCTGAACTTTGAGCAGGCGGGTCATACGGTCGGTCTTCTCCTTGCGAGGGGTGGGGTCGGGCATATCTGCCGCCTTGGTGCCGGTGCGCTTGGAGTAGATGAAGGTGAACAGCTGCATATAGCCCACCTTCTGCACCAGCTCAAGGGTCTTCTGGAAGTCCTCTTCGGTCTCACCGGGGAAGCCCACGATGATTTCGCTGGAGAAGGTAATGCCGGGGACCTTCTTCCGGGCATACTCGATGAGTTCGAGGTAGTGTTCCACGGTATAGTGACGGTTCATCTGGACAAGCAGACGGTCAGATCCGCACTGCACCGGCAGATGCAGATGCTTGCAGATCTTCGGCTGGGCCGCGATGGTGTCGATGAGCTTGAAGCTGGCGTCCTTCGGGTGGCTGGTCATGAAACGGATATGGTAGTCGCCCGGGACGGTGCAGAGCAGATTGAGCAGGTCGGAGAAATCCACCTGCTCCTCGAGGCCCTTGCCGTAGCTGTTGACATTCTGGCCCAGAAGGGTGATCTCCTTATATCCTGCCTCCACGAGACTCTTGAACTCGGCGAGGATGTCGCCGGGCTTGCGGCTCTTTTCGCGGCCGCGGACATAAGGCACGATGCAGTAGGTGCAGAAGTTGTCACAGCCATACATGATGGGCAGCCAGGCACGGAACTCGCTCTCACGGCGGATGGGGATATTCTCCACGATGACGGGGCGCTGAGCCGGCTCCATGAGCACCCGCTTGTGCTTCTGCAATTTCTGGGCGATGAGCTGGGGCAGCGTGTCGATGCCGTCCACGCCGAACACGAGGTCCACATAGGGGTAGCTCTGGCGCAGCTTTTCCACGACGTGCTTCTGGTTGGCCATGCAGCCGCAGAGGCCGATGATGAGGCCGTGCTTCTTCTCTTTCAGGCCCTTGAGAGCTCCCACGTTACCGAAAACACGCTGCTCGGCGTGCTCACGGACGGCGCAGGTGTTGAAAAGGATGAGGTCAGCGTCCTCGGGCTTGTCACACAGGCCGTAACCGATGTCCATCAGCACACCCTTGATGCGCTCGCCGTCGTTGACATTCTGCTGGCAGCCGTAGCTGTGGACGAAGGCCAGCGGCGGGGTGTCATAGGCCAGCTTGATCAGCTCTGCCGCCGCGTTGTTATGTTCAAATGCTATATACTCCAATGAAACCATCCTTCTCTGCCGCTGGGGACACACCTTCGGCAGCAGACATACTGATACTATAAAGAAAGCTCTTTATAGTATACCCTTTTTGGCCTTGGAGGGCAAGAGTTTATTTTTACTGAGCCTGCTTGCCGGCGCACGCCTCGCACAGGCCGAACAGCACCACGGCGCAGTCCTGCACGACGCCCTTCTGGTTGCGCACTAGCTTCATCACCTGCTTTTCGTCCACGTCAGCGTCCACGACGCCGCCGCAGCAGTTGCAGTAGAGGTGGCTGTGCCAGCCCAGAGTGTGGTCGAAGCGGTCAGCCTTGCCCGGGATGGAGACGCGGCGGACGCGGCCTGCATCTACGAGACTGTTGAGGTTGCGGTAGACGGTACCAAGGCTCAGGCCGGGACATTCCCTGGCTGCGAGGTCGAAAATCTCCTCGGCAGTAGGGTGGTCGCAGAGCTGCTCCACTTTCTGCAGTACCAGCTCGCGCTGTTTGGAATAACGCATGGTCTTTCTCCTTTTTATGATGGGGTGTGTATCGGGATAAAGGCCGGGTTCAGAGCTTGTCTTCCCCCTTGATTTTCGCCCAGTAGGCCCGGGCGGCCTGTTCGGTGCGGTTGTCGCCGAACGTATAGTATTTCACGTCCTTGAGCAGGTCGGGCAGATATTGCTGGTCCACCCAGTGGTTCTCATAGTCGTGGGCGTACTTGTAGTTCTGGCCCTTGACGGCAGCATCCTCGCCGTCGAAGTGCTTGTTCTGCAGCTGGCGCGGGATGGGGCCGGTGCGCCCCGCCTGCACATCGGCGATGGCCGCATTGATGGCGTCGTGGGCGCTGTTGGATTTCGGGCTGGTTGCCACAAGAATGACGGCATCGGCCAGCGGGAGCCGGGCTTCCGGCAGACCCACCATGTTGGCTGCGTCCACTGCCGCCTTGACGATGGGGATGATCTGCGGGTATGCAAGGCCCACGTCCTCACAGGCGCAGACCATCAACCGGCGGCAGGCCGAGGGCAGGTCGCCTGCTTCCAGCAGACGGGCCAGGTAGTGGAGGGCGGCGTTGGGGTCGGAGCCGCGCATGGACTTCTGGTAAGCCGACACGATGTCGTAGTGGTCGTCGCCGTCCCGGTCGTACCGCATGGCCGTGCGGCGGGTGACCTGCTGTATCATCTCGAGGGTGATGTGCTTTCCAGTTTCGTCCACGGGGGCCGCCGTCACCACGAAATCGAGACAACCCAGCGCCTTGCGCAGGTCGCCGCCCGCACTCTCGGCGAGGTAGGCGCAGGCGTCCTCGTCCATCACGACAGGCTGTGATTCCGACTCCGAGAGCTTTTTCAGGGCGTTGCGGATGCCCCGCTCCACATCGGCGGCGGAGAGGGACTTGAACTCAAATACCGTACAGCGGGACAGCAGTGCATTATAGATGTAAAAGTAAGGGTTCTCGGTGGTGGATGCAATGAGGGTGACAGAACCGTCCTCGATGCACTCCAGAAGGCTCTGCTGCTGCTTTTTGTTGAGGTACTGTATCTCGTCGAGGTAGAGCAGGATGCCCCCTGCCCCGGCCAGCGTGCCGATGTCCTTCAGCACTGCTTTGATGTCACCGGTGCCGCAGGAAGTGCCGTTGAGCTTATGGAGGGTCATGCCGCTGTTCTCGGCGATGATGCGGGCAACGGTGGTCTTGCCCGTGCCGGAGGGGCCGTAGAAAATCATGTTGGGGATACGACCGCTCTCGATGGTGCGGCGGAACACCTGTCCCTCGGCCAGAAGATGCTGCTGGCCGCAGACATCGGCCAGCGTTTTGGGGCGCAGACGCTGCGCCAGCGGTTCGTTCATAGGTCTTCCCTCCAAAAATGATCATGAGAATCCTTCTCTTTTATAGTATAGCGCATTTTGCACGCCGCGGCAAGAGAAATAATGAAAATGATTCTCAGATAAACGACAAAGCATTTACAAATTTCGCAAAACATGATATGCTTGTGCCATTCCAATCAAGAAATGAGGGGAAATGTATGCGCGGAAAAAACGTCTCCGCCGAAGACCTGACGGCCAAAAAAGAGCTGGCTCTGGAGGTCATCCGGCGGCTCAAGGCAGAATATCCCGACGCAGGCTGCACGCTGGACTACGACCACGCCTGGCAGCTGCTGGTGAGCGTCCGGCTGGCGGCCCAGTGTACCGACGCCCGGGTGAATATCGTGGTGCAGGACCTGTTTGCAAAATATCCGTCGGTGGCCGCGCTGGCCGAGGCAGAGCCCGAGGACATCGAAGCCATCGTCAAACCCTGCGGGCTGGGCCGCAGCAAGGCCCGGGACATCTCAGCCTGTATGCGGATGCTGCGGGACAAGTACGACTGCAAGGTGCCGACCACCTTTGAGGAACTGCTGGCACTGCCCGGCGTGGGCCGCAAGAGCGCAAATCTCATCATGGGCGACGTGTTCGGCAAGCCCGCCATCGTCACCGACACCCACTGCATCCGCCTGTGCAACAAGATCGGCCTTGTGGACGGCATCAAGGAACCGCAGAAGGTGGAGATGGCGCTCTGGAAGATCGTCCCGCCCGAAGAGGGCAGTGATCTGTGCCACCGTTTCGTGATGCATGGCCGGGCCGTCTGCAATGCCCGGAAGCCGGAGTGCGAAAAATGCTGTCTTTCGGACATCTGCCGCTACGCACGGGAGGAAGCATCCAACGTCTGATCTTACATATTTCAGGAGGTTTTTCTTATGTTCAGTTTTATCTTCAGTCTTCTCATCGGTGCGCTGGCCGGTTACATTGCAGGCCGCATCATGGGCAGTGAGACCAGCGCCCTGCGCAACATCGTGCTGGGCATCCTGGGCAGCTTTGTGGGCGGCATCCTCTTCGGCCTCGTGGGTCTGTCCGCTACCGGCCTCGTGGGTGAGATCATCGTCTCGGTCATCGGAGCCTGTGTCTGCATCTGGGCTGGCCGCAAGCTGTTCAAGTAAGCAGTCCATCTTGAAAAAACCACAGCTTTCAGGGGTGAAAGCTGTGGTTTTTTCGTTTCTGACCGATGTCATTTTCTCTCGAACTATGCTATAATAGGGTTTGTGTTTGAAATTGGAAAGGAGCTTTTCTCATGGAAACTACGCATGAGTCGTCGAAACAGACTCTCTGCTCCGCACAGCCCGCCAAACCCTACGCTTTCAGCCGCAAGGTGTTCTGCGAGGGGATGCGGGACGGTGTGCCGATCGCGCTGGGGTATTTTGCGGTGTCGTTCTCGCTGGGCATCGCGGCCCGGACGGCGGGCTTTACACCCCTGCAGGGCTTCGTGGCCAGCCTGCTCAACAATGCTTCGGCGGGCGAGTACGCCGCCTTTGCCCTCATTGCCAGCGGCGCGACCTATCTCGAGGTAGCCATCATCACCCTCATCGCCAACGCCCGCTATCTGCTGATGAGCTGTGCGCTGGCCCAGCGGTTCGCTCCTGGCACGCCGTTTTTCCACCGGCTTATCATCGGCTATGACGTCACTGACGAGCTGTTCGGCATCACCATCGCCCGGCCGGGCTACCTGAACCCCTTCTACACCTACGGCGCCATCGCGCTGGCCGCGCCGGCGTGGGCTTCGGGTACGGCGCTGGGCATCATCGCGGGCAATCTGCTGCCCCTGCGGGCCGTCAGCGCACTGAGCGTGGCGCTCTACGGCATGTTCCTCGCCATCATCATTCCTCCGGCCCGGAAAGATAAGATCGTGGCCGCGCTGGTGGCCATCAGCTTTGCGCTGAGCTTTGTTTGCACCTATCTGCCGGGCATTTCCGCCCTGTCGGACGGCACCCGCACCATCATCCTGACAGTGGCCATTTCCTGCGCAGGTGCGCTGTTATTCCCCGTCAAGACCCAGAGTGAGGAGGCTGAACAATGATTCGCAGCAACTGGCTTTACATCGCAGTGATGTTCGCCGTATCCTACACCATCCGCATCCTGCCGCTGACCCTCATCCGGAAGCCCATCAAAAACCAGTTCATTCAGTCGTTCTTGTACTACGTCCCTTACGTCACTTTGGCGGTCATGACTTTCCCGGCCATCGTCAACGCCACCCAGAGTCCGGCAGCTGGTGCGGTGGCGCTGGTCGTGGGCATTGCGGCGGCATGGTTCGGGGCCAGCCTGTTCCAGGTGTCGGTGGCCTGCTGCGCCGTCGTCTTCGTGCTGGAACTGTTCCTTGTTCACTGAGGTGACTGCCCTATGAAACGAGTTCTTGTAACCGGCGCAGGCGGCTTTGTGGGCGCGCGCATCCTCGATATGTGGCGGGGGAAGTTTGCGCTCTGTGCCTTCCCGTCCGACACCCTGCGCACTGCCGACGAAAACGCGGTACTGCGCTTCATTTTGAAGGAGCACCCGGACGTCATCGTCCACACGGCGGCCCTCTCCAACACCCAGTACTGCCAGCAGGAGCCGGAGGACTCCTTCCGCGCCAACGTCCTGCTGCCCGAGTGGGTAGCGAAGGGAGCGGAGGAGGTGGGCGCAAAGCTGCTCTCCTGCAGCTCCGACCAGGTGTATGCAGGCGTGACGCAGCGGGGGGCGCTGGCGGAGACGCTGCCCCTCTCCCCTTCCAACGTCTACGGACAGCACAAGCTCGAGGCCGAGGCCCGGGTTCTGGCCCGCTGCCCGGATGCTGTGGCGCTCCGTCTGCCCTGGATGTACGACCTCCCGGGCTATCATCTGCCCATCCGGGGCAACCTGCCGCTGAACATCCTGAGAGCGGCAAAGACCGGTGAAGTGCTGCGCTTTTCGCGCAATGACTACCGGGGCGTGGGCTATGTGCGGGAGGTCATCGAGAACCTCATCCCTGCGATGGAGCTGCCCGGCGGCGTCTACAACTTCGGCAGCGAGTGCGACGGAGATATGGTCGAGACAGCACGATGCTTCGCCAATTTACTGCAGGTGGATGTGAAGATTGAGGAATCCGATTTCACCCGCAACCTCGCGATGGATACCGGGAAGCTCCGGGCTCAAGGCATCGAGTTCTCCTCAACGTGGGGCGCACTTCGGGTGTGTCTCGGAGATTACCGACTTGGATATTTGATGTAAAAAAGGGAAGGGACTGCCCAAGGCAACCTCTTCCCTTTTTATTATTTCCACAGATTTGCCGCGATCAGCTCCAGCACACTTCCCGCGATGCAGCGCGCCTTATCGGAGATGAGGAAGCAGTTTTCCAACTCCTCCCGGCGGGGGTCCACGTCAGCCACCTTGAAGCCGAGCGTGACGGGGTAGCCATCCCGCAGCAGACCGCGCAGGATGCCCGCAATGCGGGTCGTCACCGGAGTGCGGATGCCGTCCGGCGTTTCGATTTCCGCGATCGTTTCACCCGCCGACACAATATCTCCGATGGCACACACATTCCGGAAGACACCGGCCTTTTCTGCGTGGATGACACGCTCAGCACCATAGCCGCCGATGACTCCGGGGACGCCCGTGTTGGGGATGGCCGTACCCTCCCGGATGATACGGCCCAGACGGTGGCCGCGCTTGGTCTCCACCACGAAATCAACATCCACACCGGCGGTAAAACCCGGGCCGAGTGCGATGGTCAGCGGAGCCATATCCCGCGTCGTTCCGAGATTTTTCTTTGCAAGGATGGCATCAACGAGCGCGGCAGGCCGCACCTGCGGGATGAGCTCTCCCTTCGGGTCCACCATCACCGGCACGTCGCCGCGATGCCAGACCACAACGGCCTCATCCAGCGTTTTTACAAGGGCAGCGCGCATTCCCTCCACGACAGCCCCGCCCTCATACACGGCCTCACTTACCGAGACCTGGCGGCGGATGGCGGCAGGATGCTCTGCCTCGAGCACGAGCACTTTCAATCCCGCCGACCACAGCCGATGGATGGTGCCGGTGGCGAGGTCGCCGCCGCCGCGCACCAGGATGACGTCATCACGCTTCATTATTTTCTTCCTCCTTGAGCAGCTGCAGGAACACGTTCATCGAGCCGCCGCAGGCAGCCAGCGCCGCATCGTCCTCTTTTGCGCTGGCCGAATACTCCGCCAGCTGGCAGGGCGCCGCCTCGCCTGCCTGCATTTTTGATGCAAGCTGCTGCACACGGTATTCCATAATGCCGCCGCCCACACTGCCCACGGATCTGCCGTCCGGCAGCACCAACATCTTTGCTCCCACCTCCCGGGGGGTCGAACCGTGGCGGGAAACGATGGTCACAAGGACAGGAGCCTTCCCCTGTCCCGTGCAGGCATCCAGCGCATTCAGCAGCTCGGGCGGGAAGCCTTCCGTCTGCTGACGGCCATTTTTCACTTCAACGATCTCCGCGAGGATGGATAGTGCAATTTCCTGCGCTGTCTGTGCCTTGATGGCGAGGCCGATGGGAGCGTGGAGTGACTCAGCCTTTTCCGGGGCAGTTCCGGCCTCGATGAGCTGGCGGCGGACAAGGGCCGACCGACTTCGACTGCCCAGCATACCAACGTAGGCAAGTCGTTTCTTGTATATTTCGGTAAGGCATTCCACGTCGAAGGAGTGGGCACGGGTAGCGACAACAAAGTAGGTCTCCGCACTGCCCTCCACCTGCGTGAGATTTTCGGCATAAGGACCGCAGAGGACCTTTTCTGCCCCGGCGCGGCGAAGGGCGTCAGCGTAATCTGGCCGCTCCTCGAGACCGGTGACGGGCAGGCCCAGCATCACGGCCAGCCGGACGACGGACTCGGCCACATGGCCTCCGCCGCAGATGACGAGCCGGGGCGCGCCTCCGAATTTCTCGACGAAGATCCGCTTATTTTCCAGTGTCAGGATGCCGCTTGCACCACATCCGGCCAGCGCCGGGAGATTCCGGGCCAGCAGCCCCTCCGGTTTTGCGGGCCAGACGGGTACGCCTTCACAAAGAAGAAGCCTCGCTCCGCTTTCCGGCCCTTCCAGTACGGAGGCCAGCGTATGCTGCCCCTGTGTGCTGCGCAAAGCGTCCAAAAACTCACGAATCGACATAGAATTTCTCCATTATGGTTTATTGCTCCACCGGTGTGGCAGCATCGTAGCCTGCATCGTTCAACTGAGACTGCCACGCCTGCCAGTCCTCGGGCAGCATCCGCCAGCCGAGCCCGCAGCCTGCCGTGATCTCACTGGGCAGCGGGATGAGCCGCCCCGGGATACCCCGGGCGGCACACTCTTTCTCCCAGCCCATCGCACGGGCAGTTGAGGCAAACGAAAGAACGATATATTGTCTTTTGCGGCGCATATCAACCCTCCTCGGCCAGCTCACAGACCGCCTTGGCGGCTTTGAGCACCTCGGTCTCTGTGTTCTGGTGGGAGAAGCTGAATCGCACCATCCCCTGCTCCACGGTGCCGAGGGCTTTGTGGATGAGGGGCGCACAATGAGCGCCCGCCCGGACACAGATGCCGTAGTCCTCCCAGAGAATGTCGGCGGCACGGGCTGCGTCCGCATCCCCGAAGTTCAGGGAGACAATGGGCGCACGGTCTGTTTCGTCGAAGCCTCCGTAAATTTTCACGTCGGGAGCATGGACGATTTTCTCATAAAACAGGCGTGTCAGAGCCATTTCTTTTTCATGCAGAACCTCGACGCCCTGCGAAAGTATCCACTCCACACCTGCCCCGAGGCCCGCGAGGCCGGGAACATTCAGCGTCCCCGCTTCCAGCGCTGTGGGCATCTGAGAGGGGTGTGTTTCATCAAAACTGTGGATACCGCTGCCGCCCACCACAAGGGGGGCCATGGTCAGCCCGGGGCGGACATACAGCCCGCCGGTCCCCTGCGGACCCAGCAGCGCCTTGTGTCCGGTGAAACAGAGAACATCCACCCCCAGCGCCTGCACGTCGATGGGCCGTGCGCCTGCGGTCTGGGCCGCATCCACGACAAGCGTAAGACCGTGCTTTTTTGCAAAAGCGGAGACGAACGCAAGGTCCGTAAGATTGCCTGTGACGTTGGAAGCATGCGTCACCACGACAAGGCGGGTATTGGGGCGGAGAAATTTTTCGAACTGCTCATACCGCAGCCGCCCGGTGTCGTCCACCTCCACAAAACTCACTTCTGCCCCCTGCTCCCGCAGGCGATAGAGCGGCCGCAGCACTGAGTTGTGCTCGCAGACCGTTGTGATAACATGGTCGCCGGGGCGGACGAGGCCGCAGAGCGCTGTATTGAGCGCCTGGGTCACGTTGGCCGTGAAAGCAATGCAGTCCGGGCCTTCCGCATGGAGAAGTGTTGCAAGTGTCTCACGGGCATGGTAGACGATACGGGCCGCGTGAAGGGTCGGCTCATGCGCCCCGCGGCCCGGATTGCCCGCATGTTCCAGTGCATCCAGCATAGCCTGGCCCACGCAGGGCGGCTTTTGCAGGGTGGTAGCGGCGTTGTCGAGGTAGATCACGGCTTGACCACGTTCCCGGCGTTCAGCATCTTCTCGGCGATAACGTACATATTCGTCACGCCGCCCACGGCCAGCTTCTCGGTCAGGCCGTAGAAGTTCAGGCAGGTGCCGCAGGTGAGGATCTCAACGCCCTCAGCCTCCAGCGCCTTGAGGTCGTCCAGCATGGGCGAACCCTCGCAGGTGAGGTGCGCGCCGCCGTTATAGAGGAGGATGGTCTTGGGCAGCTTGTCCTGCTGGGTCAGCGAGAAGATAAAAGCCTTCAGCAGGGTCTTGCCCAGCTCCTCAGCACCCTCGCCCATCTTGTCGGACGCGATGACCACCACCGTATCGGTGCGGGCGTCAGGGGCGCAGGCCGGTGCTTTCTCTTCTTCTGCCGCAGGCTCACCCACGGTGAACAGGACGCGGTATTCCCGCTCGGCCAGCTTTTCGGCGGCAGACCGGTAGCCTTTCTGCTGGGCCATTTTGGTGAGGTTCTGGACGGCGATCTCGTTGTCCACGAGCACTTCGACTTCGCCTGCGCCATTTAGTTCCGCAATCGCTTTCTTTGCCTTCACTACAGGCAGCGGGCAGGCGTCCCCTCTGGCATCAACTTTCAGCATAGTTTTCCCTCTCTATCGTATGTTTTATTCAGGATAGGACACAAATATTTCGGCGTCCTGCTTCTCTGTGATTTCTCCCACGATTTGTGCGGGGATGCCGGCTTTTTGCAGCTCGTCCCGGAGGTGTTCAGCCTCTTCCGGAGCCACGGCAAGCAGCAGTCCGCCCGAGGTCTGGGGGTCGAACAAAATTTCCTGCATGGCAAACGGCACATTTTCGAACCGGACGAAAGGCCCGGTGTGGTTTCGGTTGCGCTGACCGGCGGCGGTATAAAGGCAGTCGTCAGCGGCCTGCCACGCACCCGGCAGGACCGGCACAGCGTTGCCGTCGATACGGCAGGACAGCCGCCCGCCCATCATCTCATGGAGGTGGCCGAGGAAGCTGAACCCGGTCACATCCGTGGCCGCGTGAACATCATAGCTTCGACTTATCTCGGCGGCAGACTTGTTCAGGGTCGTCATGGAGGCCACGGCAGCGTCCATGGCGCCGGGGGCAGCTTCGTCCACGCGGTTGGCCGTGCAGATGAGGCCCACACCCAGCGCCTTGGTGAGGATGAGCTTGTCGCCGGGCTTTCCCGTATCATTGGCAGTGAGGCGGCGGGGGTCCACGAGACCGGTGACGGACAGGCCGTACTTCACACCGGTGTCGGCGATGGAGTGGCCTCCCGCGAGGATGCCCCCCGCCTCGGCCACTTTTTCTGCGCCGCCGCGGAAGATCTCACCGAGGATGTTCAGATCCATTCTCTCGGGGAAGCAGACGAGGTTCAGTGCAGTCTTCTCCTCGCCGCGCATGGCGTAAACGTCGCTGAGGGGGTTTGCCGCCGCGATCTGGCCGAGGGTGTAGGGGTGATCCACCATCGGCGGGAAGCAGTGCACC
>OLJF01001152.1_pt1 | contig 17963 bp, 11 predicted proteins | sample 1609751 | NCBI WGS metagenome assembly OLJF01 (sample SAMEA4350171, study PRJEB24818) | metagenome | biome: human; feature: gut; material: faeces | place: Denmark | collected 2013-09
CTGCTAAGCCAAAAGCGCAGATAATACTTTGTGTATTATCGAGCATTTTGGCAACGCAGATGCCGTGCCGCAGCCGCCGGAGCGGTGCTTAAGCCGTAAGGCGGGAATTATGCGGTGTTGCCTTAGGCGTTGGCGTATCCGCCCAGCACCGCAAGGCTGGGCTTCGGGGTGCGCTCCATCGTTTCGCGGTTCACGGCGATCAGGCCAAAGTTCATGGCATAGCCCTTCTGCCACTCAAAGTTATCCATCAGGCTCCAGTGGAAGTACCCCTTGACCGGGATACCATCGGCGATGCAGTGCTGCACGCCCGCCAAGGCTGCCTTGATAAACGCCACGCGGCGCGTATCATCAGCGGTAGCAATGCCGTTTTCGGTCACTATCAAGTCGCCCTTAAAGTCGGCAGCCACCTTGCGGATGACATTTTCCAATGCCTGCGGATAAAACTCGTAGTCCATCTGAGTCAGCTCGGCCCCCTGCGGGGCGGGCAACTGCCCCTGCGCACCGTACAGCGTGCGGGTGTAGTTCTGCACGCCAAGGAAGTCATCCTCCTTAATATAAGGAAGATAGTGGGTGAACTCTTCCTCCCACGCAGCGGCGGCAAAGGCTTCACCGCCCGGCTGGGCCTGCAGGTCATGCAGCGAGAGGGTCAGACCGACCTTGACCTCGGGGCAGATTGCCTTGATGGCCTCCCGCGCGGCGGCGTGAGCGCGCAGAACCAGCAGATCGCCCTCCGGCGTGCGCTCGCTGACGAAAATTTTCGGCTGCGGCGTACCGAACACAGCGGCGTTTTCGGCGGCGGCGTACTTCATGTTCTCCATCATCTTCTGGAAGCTCATGCCCACCTGTACGCTGCCTTCGGCGGATTTGCCTGCACTGGCAGCCGCCTTGGCGGCCTGCTCTGCCATCAGGCGGAACCGCTTGGAGATCGCCGCCAGCTGCAGGCCCATGTTGGCCTCATTGATGGTGCAGATGTAGTGCAGCTCACTACCCAGTTGCTCCATCACATAGCTGACATAGCGCTTGAAGTATTCGACCGTGGATTCTGCCTCCCAGCCGCCCATGGCAATCAGCCATTTGGGGCTGGTGAAGTGCAGCAGCGTCGCAACAGGTTCAACGCCGTGCGCCTTGCAGCAGGCAATGACCTTGCGGTAATGTTCGATTTCGGCAGGGTCGAACTTGCCCTCCTCCGGCTCGATACGCGCCCATTCGATGGAAAAGCGATAGGCGTTCAGCCCGGCATCCGCCAGCAGTCGAATATCTTCCTCATACCGATTATAATGGTCGCAGGCAATGCCGCTCGGCTCAGCAAAGCTGGTGTGCGGCAGCTGCTCCTGCGCCCAGTAGTCGGAATGAATGTTGTTGCCCTCGACCTGATGGGCGGCAGTGGCCGCGCCGACAAAGAAACCTTTTTCAAATTTCTGCATAATTTTCTCCTTACCTGTGCTGTCTAAATCAAATCAAGAAACTTCTGTACCTGTATCATAGCATAACAAGCGCAAGTCGTGAGGGTATTATTTATTAAAGCAGGACAATATTTCGTGTTGCTTGAAATAATGCGCGAATTTTTGTTTCTCATCTGCTGATTTTTATCCCCTGCTGCCGTTTCGCTTCTGGTATAGTGGTGTCAGTGAGAAAAACCACCGCGGAATTTTTAGGAGGAAAACAAAATGTTCAAAAAGAAACCCACTGCTTCAGAAGTTGACGGCGTACAATACCGCCGCGCCAAGCTTTGGCAAATCATCTGCTATGCCTGCAACGGTCTTGTCGGTATGAGCGTCTATTCCCTCATCGGCATGGCGAGTTATTCCGCCAGCATCGGCTACGGCATCACGACCGCTGCCGTTGGCATTATTCTGACCTGCTCCCGTATTCTGGACGGCATCACCGATCCCCTGCTTGCCTTTGTCTATGACCGCGTCAACACCAAGTTCGGCAAGCTGCGTATCCTGATGGTTGCCGGCTTCCTGATCGAGGCACTCGCCCTCTACGGAATGTTCACCGGCTTCTCGTCCAAAGGGCTGGGCCTGCCGGTGTTTGCCCTGCTGTACATTGTTTACATCATCGGCTACACCATCACCAACATGACTGCGCAGACCATCCCCGCCATCATGACGAATGATCCGCGCCAGCGCCCGACCATCGGCGTTTGGACCACGGTATTCAACTACATGGTTCCCATGGCTATGTCCATGGTTCTGAATGTTGTGCTGCTGCCCAAGTGCGGCGGCACCTACAACCAGGCATTTCTGACCGCTGCCTGCAATATCACCCTGATCGTTGCCGCCATCGGCACCCTGCTGGTCTGCCTCGGTGTTTCCTCTTTCGACAAGCCTGAGAACTTTGTCGGCACCAAAAAGTCTGAGCCGCTGAAGATGGCGGATGTTGTGGAGGTTCTGAAGCACAACAGGCCCCTGCAGTGCTACATTGCCTCCAATGCTTCTGATAAGCTGGCCCAGCAGGTCGGCAGTCAGGCCATCATCGGCACGCTGATCAATGGTATTTTGATTGGCAATATGGGTCTTGCCACGATTTTGACTGTTATCAGCATGATCCCGTCCATCTTCTTTGCAGCGTTCGGTGCCAAGTATGTCGGCAAGTACGGCAGCAAAAAGGGCATTGTCAACTTCACCTGCATCAGCATGGTCATCACCGCCGTTCTGGTCGTTTTCTTCATTGTCATTGACCCCAAGCAGATTGGCGTCATGGGCAGCCCGGCCATGATCATCTATGTGGTGCTGACCCTTTTGCAGAACGGCTCCAACATGTGCATCACCACCTCCAACACCTCGTACATGGCGGATGCCATTGACTTTGAGCTGGACCGCAGCGGACGTTATATCCCCGCCGTTGTCTCCGGCACCTACAGCCTGGTCGATAAGCTCATCACCTCTTTTGCTGCTGTGATCGCAACCGGCGCTGTGGCGCTGCTGGGCTACACCACCACGATGCCCCAGCCCACGGATCCTTCCACCCCGGCCATCTTCTGGATGACCATGGCACTCAAGTTCGGTCTGCCGCTCATCGGCTGGGTCATCACCTTGATTGCCATGCGCGAATGCCCGCTGACCAAGGAGGAAATGGTCAACGTCCAAAAGCGCATTGCCGAGAAGAAGGCCGCTGCGCAGTCCGAGTTCTATAAAGAGCAGCTTCAGTAAGCCCATCCCACAAAAGCCGAAAGGGTTTGCAGCCCTTTCGGCTCTTTGAAGTTAAATCCACACATAAGGAGTCATGTTATGAGCAAGACAATTCTTTTGAACCAGAACTGGATTTTTTCCAAAGAAGGACACGACGAACCCGTCACCCTGCCCCACACCTGGAACGCCATCGACGGGCAGGACGGCGGCAATGACTACTACCGCGGCACCTGCTGCTACACCACCGTGCTGCCTGACATCGTCCTGCCGGAAAACGGACGCGCCGTTTTGCAGTTTGACGCCGTTGCCATGACCGCCGAGGTCTATCTGAACGAGCAAAAGCTCGCTGAGCATAAGGGCGGCTATTCTGCATTTTGCGTGGACATTACCGATGCGCTGCGCAACGGCAGCAACCTGCTGCGCGTGAATGTGGACAACAGCGACAACGACACCGTCTACCCGCAGAAGGCCGATTTCACCTTCTACGGCGGCATTTACCGCGATGTAACGCTGCATGTTGTGCCCGCTGCTCATTTTGCCCTTGCTGAAAACGGCGCGGTGCCTGTCAAGGTCACGCCGATTGTCACGGACCTCAACGCCCGCCGCTGTGAAGTGACGGTGGAGGCCGCTGTGGTGGGTGCCGAAAGTGTCACCTTCACACTGGATGGCCAGCAGACGAGCGTTGCCGTCAAGGACGGCACCGCCAAAGCCGTGTTCACGCTAGAGCATGCCCGCCTGTGGGACGGTCTTGATGACCCGTATCTCTACACCGTGACTGCGCGGCTGGACAATGGCGAGACCGAGACCGCCCGCTTCGGCTGCCGCAAGTTTGAAATTGACCCGCAGAAGGGCTTTATCCTGAACGGGCGCCCCTATCCCCTGCGTGGTGTTTCCCGCCATCAGGACCGCAAGGGCGCGGGTGTGGCCATCACCAAAGAGATGATGGAGGAGGATATGGCGCTGATCCTTGAAATGGGTGCCAACACCATCCGCCTTGCCCACTACCAGCACGCGCAGGCGTTCTATGATCTGTGCGACGAAAAGGGTGTCGTGATTTGGGCGGAAATCCCCTACATCACGATGCACATGCACAACGGGCGCGCCAACACGCTGACCCAGATGGAAGAACTCATCGTCCAGAACTACAACCACCCCTGCATTGCTGTTTGGGGACTGTCCAACGAAATTACCGCTGCGTCGGCTGTCAATGAGGAGCTGCTGGAAAACCACCGCGCCTTGAACGAACTGGCGCACCGCCTTGACCCGACCCGTCCGACCACGATGGCGAACGTCTTTATGCTGGAAATCACCAGCCCGATTCTGGAAATTCCCGATGTGAACAGCTACAACCTGTATTTTGGCTGGTACTTGGGCGAGCTTGACCAGAACGATGACTTTTTTGATACCTACCACGCCAAATACCCGGACCGCTGCATCGGTTTTTCGGAGTACGGCGCGGACGCCAACCCCGCCTACCAGAGCGCCCACCCCGAAAAGGGCGACTATACCGAAACCTACCAGTGCGTCTATCACGAGCACATGGCAAAAATGATTGCTGACCGCCCGTGGCTGTGGGCGACCCATGTCTGGAATATGTTCGACTTTGCCGCCGACGGGCGCGACGAGGGCGGCAAAAACGGCGAGAACCAGAAGGGACTTGTCACCTTTGACCGCAAAATCAAAAAGGACGCCTTCTACCTGTACAAGGCCTACTGGAGCAAGCAGCCCTTTGTACACACCTGCGGCAGCCGCTATGTAGACCGCACGGAGGATGTGACCGAGGTCAGAGTATACTCCAACCTGCCGGAGGTTTCGCTGTACAAGGACGGACACCTGGTCGAAACGAAAAAAGGCGACAAAGTGTTTGTTTTTAATGTGCCTATTTCCGGCAAGCACAGCATTGAGGCACGCGCGGGGGCGTATTCCAGCGTGATTCTGGTCAACAAGGTTGCCGAACCGAACCCCGCTTACGCAATGTCGAACCGTCAGATTGTGAACAACTGGTTTGACGGCGAGCCGGACGAAACCTGCTGGAGCGTCAAGGACAATATGGCCGCTGCCATGGCAGATGCCAAGGTGGGACCTGTCTTGAAGGCCATCACCGACAAAGCAGCTGCCGCCCGCGGTGATGTAGCCGCCGCCGTAAAAGATAATCCGGCGCTGGTTGCCATGATGGAGCGCGCCATGCAGCGCATGACCGTGGAGAGTATGCTCAAGCAGGCCGGCGCAGATGCCGAGAGCATACGCCATCTGAACCGCGTTTTGCAGGGCATCAAAAAGGATGTGTGATTTTATGGGAACCTACTGCAACCCTTTGGATCTGGGCTACCGCTACCAGCACCTGAAGGAGGGTGAGCGCATTGCCGGTTTCCGCGAGGGCGCTGACCCGACACTGGTGTACTTCAAAGGTAAATACTACCTGTTTGTGTCGATGTCGGCAGGGTTCTGGTACTCGGACGATCTGCTGCATTGGGATTTCCACGCCGACCCCGATTTGCTCATTTACGACTACGCCCCCGATGTGCGCCAAGTCGGCGAGTATCTCTATTTCTCTGCCAGCCGCAAGGGGCGCAACTGCCCGATTTTACGCACGGCGGACCCGCTGACCGAGCCGTTTACCGAGGTCAGCGCCCCGTTCGACTTTTGGGACCCGGATATGTTCTGGGACGATGATGGCCGCGTCTATTTCTACTGGGGCTGCTCCAACATGTCCCCTATCTGGGGCGTGGAGCTTGACCCCGAAACCATGACACCCATCGGCGAGAAAAAAGAACTGATCTTTGGCCGCGAAGAAGAACTGGGCTATGAGCGCCCCGGTAACAACGGGATCGTGGATAAAGAGAGCAGCGTGCTTTACAAGTCCATGAAGCCGTTCTATAACGAGACAACCGGCAAGCTGGAGCTGCCGCCCCAGATGGCGCAGATGCCGGGGCTGAACGCCGAAGTGCTGACCGCCATGTTCAACGCCGTCGGCAAGCCGTATATCGAGGGCGCGTTTATGACAAAGCACAATGGTACGTATTATCTGCAATACGCCTGCCCCGGCACCCAGTACAACACCTACGCCGACGGCGTGTACACATCCAAGTCCCCGCTGGGACCGTTCACGCTGCAGGCGTCCAACCCGTTTTCCGCCAAGCCGGGCGGGTTTATGACGGGTGCCGGACACGGCAGCACCATTGCCGACAAGTACGGCAACTACTGGCACGCATCCACGATGCGCATTTCGGTCAACCACGACTTTGAGCGCCGCGTGGGTCTGTTCCCTGCCGGGTTTGACAAGGACGGCGTGCTCTACTGCAACCAGAATTTTGCCGACTACCCGCATGAAATCCCGGCAGGCAAATTTGACGCCGCCAGCCAGCAGCCCAAGTGGATGCTGCTCAGCTACCGCAAGACCGTGACCGCATCCTCCACCGCCGAGGGCAGCGACCCTGCCAACGCCGTGGACGAGGATTGCCGCTGCTGGTGGAGCGCGGGCAGCGACCAGCCCGGCGAATGGCTGTGTGTGGATTTAGGCCGTGATTATGATGTCCGCGCGATTCAGGTCAACATGGCCGATGAAAAACTCGTCGTGGACTTCCCTGCTGACAGCTATGGCGATGACCGCAAAACGCGGCATATCGAGACCCGCCCGCAGATTTCGCATTACACCGTGGAAACCAGCTTGGACGGCAAGGTGTGGACACTGCGCGAGGATGTTGCCCGCGAATGCTCCAACGGCTATTATGAATATGCCGACGGCATCCGTGCGCGGTATATCCGCGTGACGGGCAGCGAGTTGCCCTACGGGCAGGCTTTGCGCATTAGCGGGCTGCGGGTGTTCGGCAACGGCGAGGGCGCTTGCCCCGCCCAGGCCGACGCCAAAGCCGTGCGCGTAGATGCGTTGGACGGCAAAATCAGCTGGCAGCCCATCGAAAACGCCCAGGGCTGCAATGTGCGCTACGGCATTGCACCGGATAAACTGTACCAGAGCTGGCTTGTCTATGATGCCGATGAGGTCACGCTTTCCACGCTGATGTCCGGGCAGACCTATTACGTCTGCGTGGACAGCTTCAACGAAAACGGCATCACAACGGGAAAAATCATCAAGATGGAGGGCTGAACCATGCCCACAAAAGCAGTCCAGCAATTTATGCTGGGAACCGTTTTAGGAAACGAAACACAGGCGCGGGAAACGCTGGCCGCCATGAAAGCCCCAGGCTATGACGGCATTGAGCTGTGCGGATTTATGATCCACCCCATCGGCTTTATGGTGCGGCTGCTGACCAAGGCCGCCGGTATGCCTGTGGGCAAGGGCGGCAACCTCGACTGGCACGCTTTGGTCAAAGAAGCGGGGCTGCAAGTCGTCAGCCTGCACACCGATTTGGGCAGTCTGGAGCGCGATGCCAAAGCAGTGGCGGACGAAGCCAAAAGCTTTGGCACTAAGTATGTCGTTATTACCGGAATGTACCGTTTTGATTATGGCGATGAAGCCACGATGCACGACCTTGCCGCACGGCTGAACAAGGCGGGCGCGGCGCTGAAGGCCGAGGGCGTGGAGCTGCTCTACCACAACCACAACTGCGAGCTGCGCCATGTGAACGCAGAAAAGCGTGCCTACGACATTTTGCTGGAGGAAACCGACCCGCAGTTCGTCAACTTTGAGTTTGACAGCTATTGGTTCACCGAGGGCGGCGCGAATGCCCTTGCGTGGATGCAGCGTCTGGGAACCCGCATGAAGCTGTGGCACATCAATGACCGCGGTACCCGCCTTACGGGCAGCGCCGTAACGCCGATTTTGAAAACCGACAGCATGGAGTTGGGCACCGGCAATATGGACCTCGACAGCCTGATGGCGCAGGCGCTTTCCGTCGGCGTAGATGCCGTGATTTTGGAAAGCCACCGCAACTGGGTGGATAACTCCCCCGTCAAAAGTTTGCAGGTCAGCGCGGAATATTTGAAAAAGCATATGTAACAAGCACCCCCTGCCCATACCGGACAGGGGGTATGCTGTATAATCCGTTGCTTTTACATTTTCTGCGTGGTATACTTAATGCAATAAATCGGAATTTATAGAACTGTGAAAAGTAAAGGTGGTAATTTTGTGGTTAAATATTGTATGAATTTAAGTGATGAAAAAAAAGAAACTGCAATTAAAATTGCTTTGGAAAGTAAAGGAAATGTTCGCAAGCGTAAGATAGCGGTTCCGCTTCTGATGATTTTGGGTATCGTCATTATTTTTAGTAGCATATTTTTAATTATAAATTCTCCTGCTATTTTATGGTATATCTATATGGTGCTTGGAATAGTTTGTCTGCTTCTTGCGTTTAATGCAAAGTCTTTTCAAAAATTTGTATTGAAAAAAGCGGAGTTACTCTTAGATAAGTCTTTTCGTACTGGAATTGTAGAGTATCATTTTGACGCTGAAGGGATAGAAACAATTTCCCAGATGGGATATAGCAAAAATTATTGGACTGCATTTAAAGAGTACGGTACTATGGGGCAGTATATATATGTTAAACGAAAAGATAATAAAATGGTTTTGATAGATAAAAATGATTTGTCTACTGGGGAGTTAGAAGAATTGACTCAACTATTGTTAAATAATGTCAAAATGTAAATTCCAGTTCACAACTTCATATCCCTACACACAAAGCAGTTAGTCTTTAGGATTGACTGCTTTTTTCTTGCCAAAATTCCAGTTTATCAAAAACAGCGCCTGCCCTGCCGTAAGTTTTACGGCAGGGCAGGTGCTTTCTTCTTATACTGTGTGCTTTCCGGGGGCAAGGGTCAGCTTACGCCCATCGGACAGGGTGACATCGGCGGTCAGATTGGCGGGGATCTCAAACTCATAGGTCACCGCGTCGCCGTCATACCGCCAGCCGCTTACAATGCGGCCTGCCGGGGAATCGTAGGCAGCCTTGGCGCTGCCCAGCGATTTGTCGGGCGTAGGGGCAATCGTCAGTACGCCGTCGGCATAATGGATGCCGCACACGCCGCCGAACAGCCAGCCGCAGATCGCGCCGTAGCTGTAATGGTTTAGGGATTCGTGCGGCTTGCCGTTTTCGTCAATGCCCGTCCATGTCTCCCATACGGTAGTCGCACCCTTGCCGACCTCATACAGCCAGCCGGGGGCGTCGGGCTGCAAAAGCAGCTTGTAGGCAGTGTCCGTATAGCCGTATTTTGCCAGCACATCGCACAAAAACGGCGTAGACAAAAAGCCCGTGTTCAGGTGGCAGCCGTTCTCGATGACCATTTGGTTCAGCGTTGCGGCAGCCGCTTTGCTTTCGTCCTCACCCAGCAGGGCAAAGGCAATGGCGCGGACATACTCGCACTGGCGGTCAGACTTGATAACGCCGTTCTCGGTAAACGCCGTGCGGTAGGCTTTTACCGCGTTAGCGGCGGTGCCGCGGTAGTTGGCGGCATCGTCCGCCTTGCCCAGTGCTTCCGCTACTTCCGCCAGCAAGCGCCCGGAGTAGGCCAGATACGCCGTGCCAACGCTCTTGCGCGGGTTCATCATCGCCTGCATGGGGGTAATGCCCGGCTCGCACCATTCGCCGTAGTCCATGCCGTTTAAAACGGTGAACTTGGCGTAATCACCGCCCTGCTGCTCATCGGTTGTCTGCTGCGCGCGCCCCAGCAAAAAGCCGTACCAGCGCTGCATCATCTCGTAGTTGTCCGCCAGAATTTTGCGGTCACCCGTTCGTTTGTACATCGCATACGGCACCAGAATCGCCGCATCGCCCCACCCTGCCGACATGCAGAGCATCGGGGTCATATAGCCGGGGCGGGCGTTCGGCGGGGCAATGTTCGCCATGCGCCCGTCCGGGTACTGGTTCAGGCGGCACTCCGCCAGCCATTTTTCCGCCACGGGGTAGCAGTCCATCAGGGTCAGGCCGGTTTCGATAAACACGCCCATATCCCCTGTCCAGCCTGCGCGTTCGCGTGTCGGGCAGTCGGTGGGGATATCGCAGAAGTTGCCCTTCTGGCTCCAAATGCTGTTCTTGACAAGCTGATTTACCGCGTCATTTCCGCAGGTAAATTTGCCTGTCACCGCCATATCGGAGTAGACGGCGTGGGCAGTAAACACAGCATCGGTCAAGTCGGCGTCGGTTTCGACCTTGGCGTAGCGGAAGCCCATGATGGTGAAGTGGGGCTTGAAGTGGTTTTTCCCCTCTTTGCAGACAAGCTCCAGCATCTGGGCGGTGCCGCCCTCCTTGTGGCGGGCACGGTCCTGGAAGTTTTCCTGGGTAAAGTTGCCGTTTTCGTCCAGCGCTTCGCCGCAGGTCAGCTTGACCTTTTGCCTGGCGCGGGCGGTCAGCGCCATCTCCACATAGCCGGCGATATTCTGCCCAAAGTCCAGCACGGTCTCGCCGTTGGACGTTTGCAGCAGCTTGCCGGGGAAGGCTTCATGTTCCAGAATCGGCACGGTATTCATACCGAGAATAGGCAGGTCGTCGCGGTAGGCGCGCACGCCGTGCCAGCCGGTCAGGTTGCCTTCTAACCGTGCGTCATAGACCTCGCCCTGCTGCATATCGTTTTGGCGGATCGGCCCGCACTGCGTTGCCTGCATCGTGCCGTCAGAAACGCAGACCGGCTTGCCGTTCACCTCCAGCTGAAACAACACGCCCAGCGTATCACCGAACAAGTCGCGGTCACCGTCAACGCCGCCTGTGCTGCGGTGCCAGCCGTCACCAAGGGCAACCAGCAGCTCGTTTTCACTGTTACGCAAATATCGCGTTACATCGTAGGTTTGTGCTGCAAGGTGCTTGTTGCCGGTAAAGCTGCCGGGGGCTAAAACCATATCCCCGACACGCACACCGTTCAGCCATACCGCATACAGCCCCTTGGCGGTAATGTACAGCCGCGCTTCACCCTTGGCTGCAGTAAAGGTTTTGCGCAGGTACGATGCCGGGCGATGGGGCTTGTACGGCTCGGCTGCGCCCTTGCCTGCGGCTTCTTTTTCCGCCTGCTTGCGCTCCCAGTTGGGGCGGGCAAAGGCGTTGATGGCATCATCCTCGGGGATGTCGATTTCTTCCGTTTCGGGGTCTACCCATTCACCCTGCCAGTCGCTTTGCGCCAAGCCCGTTTCAAAGTGCGCCTCACTCCACGCGCCGGGGGTGTCGTTTTCGTCCCACAGACGCACGCGCCAGCACCCACGCACGCGGGAGCCGCCCACAGTCGGGGCATCGGCGTGCACGGCGGCGCTCTGCACCTTGCCGCTGTGCCAAACAGTCTCGCCGTTCGCGGTCAGTTCAATTTCATAGGCAGTCTGGCGCACGCCGTCAACGCACTGCCAAGAAAAAAACAGCGGCCCGGCATCCATGCCAAGGGGCGCGGTAAGATGATTCGTTTTCAGGTTTATTGCTCGCATCGCTGGGTACTCCTTTTCAATTTACTGCCTATATTATAATGGAAATTTCCCAGCGGGCGAACTCAGAAATTACGGATAAGGGATAAAAATTTCAAAAGCATCGAATAATACATAAATTTTTATTCCATTTCCGGATTTGATGCCCCCACCGTGCACCACCGGCGGGGATTTTTTATTGACATTTTTGGTCTATCGTAGTAGACTATAGGCAGAGATAGGTCTATTGCAATAAACCAAAAGGAGCTTACCCTATGCTGAACCATGAACCGCTTCGCCTTGCTGACGGCGAATACCGCTTTGCCTGCCTTGTGTGGGACAACGAGCCGCTGCCCAGCGGGCAGTTGGTCGCGCTGGCCGCCGAGGGGCTGGGCTGGAAAAAAAGCACGACCTACACCGTTTTAAAAAAGCTCTGTGAGCGCGGCGTGCTGCAAAACGACGATGGCCGCGTGACGAGCCTTATTAAAAAGGAGGACGTCCAGCAGGCCGAGAGCGCCGCAGTGGTGGACAAGACCTTTGACGGCAGTCTGCCGCGGTTCGTGGCCGCGTTTTTGAACTCAAAGCCCATCAGCGACGCCGAGGCCGCCGAGATCCGCGCACTGCTCGACGCCGCCCGCTATAAGGAGGAATAGCCATGCGCAGTACCGTTCTTGCCTTTTTGCTGTTGAGCGCCCGCGGCGGTGTGGCCGCGCTGGCGGCGTGGCTGGTCTGCAGGGCCCTGCGCCGCGCCCATGCGCCCAGTCGGCTCCTGTGCTGGCTGTGGCTGGCCGTAGGGCTGCGGTTTGTGCTGCCGTGGGGCATCCCGCTGAAGCTGCCCCGCCCGGAGAGCGCCCCGCTGGCCGCTGCCGCCGACACCGTGCAGGAGCTGGGCGAGCTGCCGCTGCTGCCCCCTGCCCCCGCCGCAGCCGCAGCTGCGGCCCCGCTGCCTTGGTACGCCCGGCTGACGCCGTGGCACGCGCTGGCGGCGGTCTGGCTGGTCGGTGTGTTGGTGCTGGCTGTGCGCGGGGGCATCGGCTACCTGAAATTAAAGCGCTGTGTGGCGCTGGCCTGCAAAACGCCCGACGGCTGCTACGGCGGGGCGTGCGTACCCACGCCGTTCACACTGGGCTTTGTGCGCCCGCGCGTCTACCTGCCGGACAGCCTGCAAGGCCCGGCGCGGGAGGCTGTGCTGCTGCATGAGCGGACCCACATCCGCCGCCGCGACCCGCTGGTGAAGCCGCTGTTTTATGCCGTCGTCTGCCTGCACTGGTTCAATCCGCTGGCGTGGCTGGCCTTGCGCGCCTTTGAGCATGACATGGAGGCCGCCTGCGACGAGGCAGCCGTGCAGGGCTGCACGCTGGCCGAGCGCAGCACCTACTGTGAGAGCCTGCTGCAGTTTGCCATGCAGGGACGCCCCATCCGAACACCCGGAAGTCTTGCCTTCGGGCAGGGCAGCGTGAAGGAGCGCATTGTGCACCTGCTGCACTACCGCCGTCTGGGTGCGGGGGCGCTGGCGCTCTGCGCCGTGGCCGTGGGCGTCAGCGTGACAGCCTGTATGGTGCGCCCGCAGGTGGAAGCGTCCCACGCCGCGCCGGAGCCGCCCGCCGCTACTGCCGAGACTGCAGCGCCGACACCCGCCCCCACCGAGACACCCGCCATCATGCCAGCCGCGACGCTGCCGACGTTAAGTGACGCCGCCAACAGCCCGCGGTTTGCCTGCCCGGTGCAGTACAAATACATTTCCCGCTTCATGAGCAAGGACAGCGGCCACCGGGGCGACGACCTGCATGCCGCCGAGGGCACCGAGATTTACGCCGCCGCGGACGGTGTTGTGCTGGCCGCGCAGGAGCACTACAGCTGGGGCAATTTTGTGGAGATCGACCACGGTACCGACGCCGACGGTCTGCGCTGGGTCACGCTGTACGCCCATATGAAGTCCTGCGCCGTTGTGCCCGGGCAGACCGTGACCGCCGGGCAGGTCATCGGGTACGTGGGGCATACCGGCTACACAACCGGCAACGCCTGCCATTTTGAGATGCATGTCAACGGCACGCTGGTGGAGCCGCGCTATTTTACCGCCTACGACGGCAGCGATGCCGCCGAACTGACGCAGGAAAAGGCAGATGAAATCCTGGCCGAAGCTGTGCGCAATGCGAGTTCCGACCAGGTAACTGCCGCCGATGGAGCCGCAGCCCTTTCCGGCGTGGAGCTCTTTACCCTGCCGGTCGCGCCCCCGCCGCAGGTCAGCGGCTATGACCCCGAAAACGGCCACCCCGGCATTGACTTTGCCGCTGAGGAGGGCGCGGAGGTTTACGCCGTTGCCGATGGCATCGTGACCACCGTCGACTACGATGCTGAAAAGGGCAACTATGTCGTGCTTGACCACGGCGGCGGGCTGGAAACGGAGTATCAGCACTTGAAGTCGTCGCTCGTCTCTGCCGGGCAGTCCGTGGTTCAATGCCAGGTCTTGGGATATGTGGGCAGCACCGGCAATTCCACCGGGCCGCACCTGCACTTTGAGGCACGGCAGGACAGCGCGCCCGCAGACCTGACCGGGACTGCCTTATTAGCGGAGTAATAAGATGAGATACAGGTACTTCCCCGCCGCTGCTCTGGCGGCGGGGCTGCTTTTTTGTACCCTTTTTTCGGGCCTGACCGCTTACGCGGATGATAAAAAGGGCGAATTAACGCAAAAGCAGACCGAGACACGGCAGGAGTACGAAGCCGCACAGTCGGCTCTGGAAGAATTGCAAAACGAACAGACGCAGACCGAGAGCGAGGTTGCCGCCCTGACCGGGCAGGCCGCCGAGCTGGCCGAGCAAATTACCGCCGTGACCGACGCAGTGCAAAATGCGCAGACCGTTTTGGACGAGCGGCAGGCCGCGGCGGACGCCGCCCGCGCCGCACTGGACACCAAGCAGGCCGAGTACGACGCGCGGCTGGCCGTCTGCCGTGAGCAGCTGCGCGCGATGCAGCGGCTGGACGGCGGCGGGGCCGTCTGGCTGCTGGCACAGGCCAAAAGCCTGTACCAGCTGCTGACGTTCGACGCGGTTTTGCAGCAGATGAGCGCGCGGAACAGCACGGTTCTGGCCGAGCTGAACGCCGAGGCCGCCGCACTGGAGCAGGCCCGCGCCGCGGCGGACGAGGCTGCCCGGCAGGCCGCCGATGCCAAGGCGGCACTCGAGCAGCAGCAGGCAGCGCTGGCCGACACGCAGACCGCGCTGGAGGCCGCACTGCTCGACGCGAGCAGCACGCTGACCGCCCAGCAGGCCGCGGCCCAGGCACAGGCCGCCGTGACCGACGCCGCGAAAAAGGCGTATGAGGACGCCACCGCCGCACTGGACGCCTATGTGCGGGAGCAGAGCCGACGCTACACAACGGCGGACCTGCACCTGACGAGCCTTGACTTCCGCTGCCCGCTGGACAGCTACGGGCGCATCACGACGCAGTTTGCCGAGCCGGACCCCTGGGGCATCCCCCACCGCGGCACCGATTTTGCCGCGCCGGGCGGCACGCCCATCTATGCGATTGCGAACGGTGTCGTCAGCGCCGCGCGGACGATGAACAGCTACGGAAACTGCGTGCAGGTCAGCCACGGCACCGCGGACGACGGCCACCGGTACGACAGCCTGTACGCCCACATGAGCAGCATCGCCGTGGCGCAGGGGGCCGCCGTGCAGAAGGGCGACCTGCTCGGGTATGTGGGCAACACCGGCAATGTCTACGGCGCGGGCGGCGGGTATCATCTGCACCTGGAGCTGCGCGTGGACGGCAGCAGAGTAGACCCGCTGGGGTTTGTGCCGACGCATTAAATGCCGCGTAGGGGCCGGGCATGCCCGGCCCGCAGGTGTCCCGCTGACGGGCGCTTACGGGAAGGTGCAGGGCCGGGCATGCCCGGCCCCTACGGGAAAGCTAAAAGGAACGTGTATTGCTTTGACCTTCGGAGATTTTCTATACTACACAGGCTTCCATGTGGAATACACCGCGGTGCGCGTTGGACGCGGGCTGGCGACGCTGGCACACGGCGCGGCGCGGGCGTTGCTTACGCTGCTGGCTGTGGTGCTGCGGCCCGCAGTACGGGCGGCGGACAGCTTTAAAGCAGCGCTCACCCATCCGCGGCAGCTGGCGGGGTACGCCGTGCCGCTGCTGGCCGCCGGGGTGCTGGCATGGTTCGTGCGCACCGCGCTGGCGCGGCCCTTTGTGCTGCGGGTCGAGGTCGGCGGGCAGGTCGTGGGCTATGTCACAGACGAGCAGGCGTTCGACGCAGCCCGCGCCGACGTACAGGCCCGCCTGACCGGCGTGGTCGGCTGGAACGTCCAACCCGCATACACCCTTGTCATGGCCGACGCCGACACCCGCCCCATGACCGAGCGCGAGACCGCAGATGCCATCCTGCGCGCCGCAGGCGGCGAGATCACCGAGGGCACCGCCGTCTATCTGGACGGCGTGCTGCGGTTCGTCACCGACGAGGGCGACCACCTGCGGCAGTTTTTGTACGCTGTGCGTGCGCCGTGGCAGACCGACGGTGTGCAGACCGACTTTGTCCACGCCCTGCGGCTGGTGGACGGCATCTACCCTGCCGCGGCCATCACACCGTACCGCGACCTGACCGCCGCACTGCGGGCGGACGACCTTTTGCAGGTCAAGGCCGTGCGGTACGAGACCGTGACCCGGGAGCTGCCGTTTGAGACCCAGACCATCGAGGACGCGGGGCTGGATTTTGGCAAAACCGAGACCGTACAGGCCGGGCAGAACGGCAGCGAGCTTGTCACCAGCGAGATCACAACCGTGGCGGGCGAGGTCGTCAGCACCCGCGTAGTGGATGTGCAGCTTGTGCAGGCCTCCGTGCCGGAGGTCATCCACCGCGGCACGCGGCTGAAAAGCGGCATGATCGGCAGGCTGGGCACAGGCAGCTTTCTCTGGCCGGTGCCGGGGTATTCGGGCATCAGCCGGTGGGCCAGTCTGCCCTATGGACACCGCGGCGTGGACATCACGGCCCCCTACGGCACGCCGATCTATGCCGCCGACGCGGGCACGGTCATTGCCGCCCAGTGGCACAACCACCCCACCATGAGCTGGGGTTACTATGTGGAGATCGACCACGGCAACGGGTACAAAACGCTGTACGCCCACATGTCGTCCTTTGTCGTGCAGGCCGGGCAGACCGTGGAAAAGGGGCAGCTGATCGGCTATGTGGGGGCCACCGGCGCTGCCACGGGTCCCCACTGCCATTTTGAGATGTACTATAACAATGCACTTATCAGTGCGCGGAATGTGTTCCCGGATATGTGAGGCACAAGGCAGACGGGCTGCCGCCGAGTTGTCGACTTAATTTATTTTGCAAATCGCTTTACTTTTTGCTTTCCGTATGGTAAAATTCTTTGCATAGTAAAGCTGACTAAGCTCTCGTTCAGGTGCAATGGCGCACACGAACGGGAGCTTTTTGCCTAAAACGAGGTGTTACCATGGATCACATTGACCGTAAAATCATCGACCTTCTGCAAAACAACGCCCGCGCACCGTTAAAAGAAATTGCCGACCATGTGTTTTTGTCCAGCCCCGCCGTGTCGGCCCGCATGGCCCGGCTGGAAAGCTCCGGCACCATCACCGGCTACCAGGCACAGGTCGACGCGCCGAAGCTGGGCTACATGGTCAAGGCGTTCATCAATCTGGACATGGACCCCCAGCGCAAGCCGGAGTTTTACCCCTATATCCAGAGCTGCCCCCATGTGGTGGAATGCAACTGCGTCACCGGCGATTACAGTATGCTGATAGAGGTGCTGTTCGGTACGACGCAGGAGCTGGATCAGTTCATCAACCACCTGCAGCAGTTTGGCCGCACCCGGACGCAGATCGTCTTTTCGACGCCCGTGGAGCACCGCGGCGTGCCAGTAGCCGAGCCGGAGGAGAAGCAATAAAAAACAAAAAGCCTTCCCCATCGGGGGAAGGTGGCCGAGCGAAGCGAGGTCGGATGAGGGCAAAGTTTGCGCTGTTTCCCGTAAACGGGATATTGCCGGCAACGCGGCCCTCATCAGTCCGCTTCGCGGACAGCTTTCCCCCGATGGGGGAAGCCTTTTTCCGTTATAAGTATCCCCCGCTCCGCAGAACAAAGATCCAGCCTGTCAGCGTCAAGGCGGAGAGAAGGGTCGTCAGGGCAATGCAGCTCGAGGTCAGCACGCCCTCATGGCCCATGTTCCTGCTCATGACATAAGCGCTCGGCGTCGTGGGACTGCCCAGCATGATAAGCAGTGCGACGAGTTCCTCATTCCGAAAGCCCAGCGCTACCGCGCAGGGCAGGAACACCGCCGCAAGGCCCACGGTCTTGATGAACGCCGCCGCCAGCGTGGGGCCGAGCTTTTTGATGGCCTTTGTCCCTTCAAACGACGCGCCGATGGACAGGAGCGACAGCGGCGTGGTCAACGACGCAATGCTGCTGATGGTTTTGGTTGCGATCTGCGGCAGCGTGAACGGCAGCAGCGCATAGACCGTGCCGAACA
>OLJF01001159.1_pt1 | contig 17913 bp, 10 predicted proteins | sample 1609751 | NCBI WGS metagenome assembly OLJF01 (sample SAMEA4350171, study PRJEB24818) | metagenome | biome: human; feature: gut; material: faeces | place: Denmark | collected 2013-09
GCCTTCATTCGTGGCGTCATTCGGAATAGCGATCTTGGAGCCATTCGGAATGTCCTTGAAGCTCTTGTAGCCCTTGTTCGTGAAGAAGACGAGAGGCGAAATAATGGTCTTCGCGACGCTCTCAATCTTGTAGTGACGATCCTTGATCTGACGGTCAAGGTAGGGCTGATGCTGGAAGCTGTTGATATCGATGTCACCCGTGTCGAGCGCCACATTCGGAGCGATGTAATCGCTGAACTCGAACACCTTGATCTGGAGACCCAGCTTCTCGGCGTTCTTCTTCACGACTTCCATGATCTCAGCCTGTCCGCCCGGGTTGATGCCGACACGGATCACGGGGGTGGAGGAGGCGGCGAGGGCGCCGGAGGCAAAGAACGGAGTCGAAAGAGCGGCAGCGGCAAAGGCTGCGAAGAGGGAACGGCGATTCAGCATAGTATTTCTCCAGAACTTGATTTTGTCTTCAAGGGGTGGCGGCCCTCATAGCCGCGCCCCGTGAGAACAGTTGTACCTGAGAGAAAAAAAAGATGTTCCGGGAATCCTGTGCTCCGTGAGGTATTACCAAAGATCCTCTGGAAAACTCCTGTGGAGGATCAAAAACAGTAATACCGGCGGTGCCAAAGCCGCGTCGTGACAGCGTTCCGGAAAAGCAAAGATATAATTAATGGAACACAATCAAGGAAAGCGTCCTCGCGCTTTTCAAAGAAACGGGGTTTTTATGAAGATTCTTCTTCCGGTCGACGGCAGCGTTTACAGCCGTTCAGCGATTGATTTTGTGGCTACCCGGGCGTCTCTCCTCGGGAAGCATCCCGATATTGAGCTCCTTAACGTTCAGACTCCTCCCACGTTCCTGCAGAAACTGTTCTCGCGGGAAACGCTCGATGAGCACACCGCGAAGGAGGCCGAAAACACGTTTATTCCTATCCGGAAGATCTTCAAGTCCGAGGGCATGACCGCCCGTGAAAAAGTGAAGGTCGGTGTCCCCGCCGATACGATTGCCGAAGAGGCCGCTGAGTTCCAGCCTGACCTCATCATTATGGGATCCCGGGGGCTCAGCGCCTACCAGGGGCTTTTCATGGGATCCGTTACCACGGGTGTTCTCGCGCAGACTACGACCCCGATGCTGATTCTCCGAGGGAAGGAGACTCCGGCGAAGGAAGACCTCACGGTCGGTATCGCGATTGACGGTTCAACCTACGGGGTCGCAGCGGCCCGATATGTAGCTGAAAATCCGGATCTTTTCGGACCGGGAGCGGAATTCCAGGTAATCAATGTGGTGTCCGATATGCGGGACGCGAAGTATTCGGTGATCGCCGCGGTCGATGGGAAGCAGCTGTCAGACGATGACTTCGAGAGGCTTGAAAAGGAAGACTTTGAAGCCGCGATGAACCAGGTAAGACCGATCTTCAAGGAGAATGGCCTGAAAGTAAAAGAGGTGATGCTGACGGGTGACCCGCGGGACGAAATTTCTGATTACGTCGAAGATAAACACCTCGATCTTCTCGTGATGGGGTCCCACGGCTATACAAACTTCAAGAGCGCCGTGATGGGGTCGGTTGCGACGCATGTGGCGGCCGAAGGCAATGTGCCGCTTCTGATTATCCGTGAGGGCAGCGACGCACCGCAGGGTGTCTGATAAGAATCGGCTGTTTCAGGAGACAATTCCCGGGGAACCGGGAATTTTTTTGATTTTGGTCCCTAATAAATACCAAGGTAGAGTAATTTAGCCGCTTAAAAAAATAGGAATAGAGAAAAATACAAAAGAAAGGTCTCTAAGGAGGACAGGCTTTTCTATAGCTCAAAAATAAACCGCCAGGGGGTTAGCCTGGCGGTGCGCGTATTAAAAACCGGTATTACGGATTAACGGTCTTATGCGAAGGATCCAGTCCCTTCCAGCCGCCTCCCAGCGCTTTGATGAGTTCGACACTGTTCACGAGTTCCTGCGACTGGAGTGATAGCAGCGACTGTTCGCTGGAAAGCCTTGTGGCTTCGGATGAAGAAACATTGGTGTAATCAATCATCCCGGCCTTATAGCGATTCATCAGAATGGAAGCGGTCTCAGTCGCCGCGGAGAGGGATTTCCGCGTGTTCGCCACCTGAGAGGCAAGGCTCGCCTGTGAGGAGAGCGCGTCTTCTGTCGTCTGGAACGCCTCGAGCACGGTTTGACGGTAAGCGGTGACAGATTGCTCATAAGCCGCGCGGGCCTGAGCCACCTTGGCCCGGGTGGAACCTGCGTCGAAGATTGTCTGCGCGGCTGACGCGCCAAGTGACCAGAGAAGGTGATCCGCGCTGATCAGCTGGGAAAAATGTCCGCCGCTCCAGCCGCCGGAACCGGAAAGGGTGATGTCCGGGTAATAGCCGGCAATCGCGATGCCGATCTTTTCATTGGCAGCGGCGACCGCACGCTCGGCGGATGCGATATCCGGACGCCGTTCAAGAAGCGTACTCGGAATGGCTGCAGGAATTGCCGGAACAGAAGGCAGTGCTGTGTCCTGAGGCAGGAGCGTAAATTCAGCCGGAGCCTTGCCAATCAGAACCGCGATCGCGTGTTCATACTGAGCCCGGGAGGACTTCAGGGCGTCACGCGATGCTTCCGCCGAGTAGAGTGACTGCTCAGCGGACGTCAGGTCGGATTTCGCGATCTGGCCGCTTTCGTACTGATTCCTCAGAGTTTCGACATTCTTCTGATAAACCTTGATCGTTTCGCCGTAAACCGCGATGCGGCGGTCCAGAACGCGAAGCGTAAAATAGTCTTCGGCGAGGCTCGCCTGAGCGGAAAGACGGGCATTTGCGAGATCCGCTGCGGAAGCTTCGGCGCTTGCTTCATCGGCGGTCCGGGCCCTGCGGAGTTTTCCCCAGAGATCCGGTTCCCAGGAGAAATTTCCCTGGAAACTGATGGTGTTCTTGGTGACACCGGCAGTCCGTCCGCGGGATCCGGATGCGCCGGCCGTAATGGACGGGTAAAGGGCGGCGTCAGACTGCGCGACCAGGGCGACAGCCTGCAGGTACTTCTGGGCGTACTGCGCGACGTTCTGGTTATTGATTTCGACCTGGGATTCCAGGCTGTTCAGCACCGGATCGCCATACATCGTCCACCAGTCTCCCTTAAGGGCGGCGTCATTCGGCGTGGCCGATTTCCAGCCGGCAGGAGCCTCTTTGAACTGCGCGGGCATCTGGCTCACGGCGGACGGCCGGGTGTAGTTCGGGCCGACTGCGCATCCGGAAAGGATGAGGAGGGCGGCTGCAGCGGCCGCCGCGAGTTTCAGCGGTGTCCGTACAGCGGTCTGGGTACTTTCAAAAGTCTTCTTCATGTTTCTTTCCTCTTACTTTCCGGCGGTAACGGCAGCAGCCGTACCGTTCCCTTTGAAGAACCGTCTCCAGAGTCGTTTGGCCCAGGAACCAAACCGGTCAAGATAAACATAAACCACAGGAGTGGTGTAGAGCGTCAGAATCTGACTCACCACAAGGCCGCCGCAGATCGCGATGCCGAGCGGCCGATGGAATGACGCGTTGCTGCCGGTCTGAAGGAGAAGCGGCACCGCGCCGAAAAACGCCGCGCAGGAGGTCATCAGAATCGGGCGGAAACGCTTACGGCAGGCCTCAATAATGGCTTCCTCCGGGGTCCGTCCTTCTCTCTCCGCGGCAATCGCGAAGTCCACCATCAGAATAGCGTTCTTCTTCACAATGCCGATAAGGAGAAGAATGCCGATGAACGCGATCACAGTGAACTGCGTACCAGTGATTTCCATCAGGAGCAGGGCACCGATGCCGGCGGAGGGCAGTGTCGAGAGAATCGTGATCGGGTGGATCCAGCTCTCATACAGAATGCCCAGCAGAATGTAGATCACGAGGATCGCGGTCAGGATGAGAAGCGGAATCTGCCCCATGGTTTTCTGGAACGTGGCGGCAGTCCCAGCGAAACTTCCGTGAACCGAGTCCGGGAGACCGAGGGACGCCATTGTGCGATCAATCGCGGCCTTGGCGGTGTCGAGTGACACACCGTCAGCCAGATTGAAGGCAATGGTCGTTGTCGCGGTCTGATCCTCATGGTCAACCGAAAGCGGTGTGGTCGAATATTCAATGCGAGCGAAATTCGAGACCGGAATCTGCTTTCCGGCAGAAGTCACCACGAAGAGCCGGGTGAGGACGCTCGGATCCTGAGTCCACGAGCTGTCGAGCCCAATCACGCTGTAGTACTGATTCAGCATCTTGTACTGCGTCGCGATCTGGCGCTGCGCGAAGGCGTCATTCAGGAAAGTGTCGATTTCCCGGGCATTGAGACCGTAGCGGGTAGCGGCTTCGCGATCCACGATCACCTTTACTTCAGAGCCGCCGGTTTCCGCGTCGCTGTCCACGCTTGTGAGTTCAGGAAGCTTCGAGAGCGCTTTATAAATCGGCGTGCTCCACTGACGCAGTGTCGCGAGATCGTCACTCTGAATACTGTACTGATACGTCGCGTTCGCGCTCCGGCCGCCGGTCCGGAAATCCTGAACCGGCATCAAAAAGAGCGACGTGCCTGGCATCCGCTTGGAAAGCGCGAAAAGCCGGTTCGCGACCTGGGAGGCGGTCTCAGTACGCTGATCGAGCGGCTTCAGCCGGATAAAGAACTGTCCGGTGTTCCGCGACCCGAATCCGCCGCCGCCCGTGGAGGCGAGGACATACTCAATGGCGGGATCCTTTTCCAGCATTTTGCTCAGACGCAGAATCTTCGGATCCATCTGCGTAAAGCTTGTCTGCTGATCAGCCCGAACCATACCGAAGAGAATGCCGGTATCCTGATCCGGGAATAGCCCCTTGTCGATCGTAATGTAGAGGAAAACGTTTCCGACGATAGTGAGGAGAAGAATCACCATCGTGAGGAGTTTGTGCTTCATCACGGTGCCGAGACTCGCGACGTAGGCCGTGTGAAGTTTCCGGAGACCGGAAGAGATCCAGTCAAGCACCACGGTTTGTGGCCAGCGCCGGCCGTTCGGCATCCGATGAGGTTTCGGAGCGTCTTTCCTGAAAAGACGGCTGCAGAGCATCGGAGTCAGTGTGAGAGACACAAACATTGAAATCGCGAGCGCGACAGAAAGTGTCACCGCGAATTCCCGGAAGAGCTTTCCGACAACGCCTCCCATGAGAAGCAGCGGGATGAAAACCGCGATCAGGGACGAAGTCATTGAAAGAATCGTGAACCCGATTTCGTGGCTGCCTTTCAGCGCGGCCTGCATCGGTGTCATCCCTTCCTCGATATGGCGGCTGATGTTTTCCACCACCACAATCGCGTCATCCACCACAAAGCCTGTACAGATGATGAGCGCCATCATGGAGAGAGCGTCCAGACTGTAGCCGAGGAAATACATCGCGCTGAATGTTCCGACCAGTGAGATCGGAAGGGCGACTGCGGGAATCAGCGTAGCGCGTCCCCGCCTCAGGAACACGTAAACCACCACAATCACGAGGAGGATAGAGAAGAGCAGGGTCTTCTCGGTTTCCTGGAGCGCGTCGCGTACCGTGCTCGAGCGGTCAATCGCGAGTGTGAGTTTCGTTCCCGCCGGCAGCATGGAATTCAGTTCCGGCATCAGAGCCTTCACCGAATCGATGGTTTCCAGCATGTTCGCGCCCGCCTGACGGGTGATGGAGATGGAAACCGAAGGCTTCGAATTGAAGTAACCGGAAGAGTACTTGTCCTGAATCGAGTCGTAGACGTTAGCGACGTCCTTCAGTCTCACCGGAACCCCGTTCTTATAGGTCACGATGAGGTCCCGATACTGGCTCGCCTGCGTGAGCTGACCGTTCGCCTCAATCCACCAGGTGCTGGCCTTTCCGGAAAGCAGGCCGCGAGGGGAGTTGGATGTCGCGCTGTCAACCGCCTTCCGGACGGTATCAAGCGGGATTCCATAGCTTTCAAGAAGCCGTGGCTTCAGTTCGATACGGACTGCCGGCAAAGCGCCGCCTCGGATTGAAACCTGACCGACACCCTGCACCTGGGCGATTCGCTGCTGGAGCTTAGAGCTTGCGAGGTCGTAAAGCTGACCGCGGTTCAGCCGGTCAGACGTCATCGCAAGCATCATAATCGGCGCTGAAGACGGATTCGCTTTGTGATAAGTCGGAAGCGTCTTCATTGCGGAGGGAAGGAGGCTGCGCGCCGCATTGATGGCAGCCTGAACGTCACGCGCCGCGCCATCGACGTCACGCGACATATCGAACTGGATAATGACGTGAGTCGATCCCTGGGATGAGACGGACGTCAGTTCCGTAATGCCGGCGATCTGCCCCATCGCGCGCTCAAGCGGTGTCGCGACGGTTGCGGCCATTGTTTCAGGAGACGCGCCGGCAAGCGATGCCTGCACAAAAATCACAGGCATATCGACCGTGGGGATCGGAGCGACCGGCAGGAACCGGAAGGAAACCGCTCCGACCACGGTGAGGGCGATCGAGAGGAGAAGCGTCGCGATCGGCCTCAGGATGAAGAGCCTCGATATGTTCACGGTTTTTCCTCCTCGAGGGCAGGTTCGGGCTCAAGCGCCTTCCCCTTCCTGAAGTGCGACGCAAGCCGCTCAAACCAGAGGTAAATCACCGGGGTCGTGAAAAGCGTGAGGAGCTGACTGAAGATCAGACCGCCCACAATCACAAGGCCCATCGGACGCCGCAGCTCAGCGCCGCTTCCGGTCGCCAGCATCAGAGGAACGTTGCCTAGGAGCGCAGCGAAGGTCGTCATCATGATCGGACGGAAACGCAGCAGACAGGCGCTGTAAATAGCGTCAAACGGCGTCTTTCCCGCACGTTCTCCGGCAAGAGCGAAGTCAATCATCATGATGGCGTTCTTCTTCACAATGCCGATCAGAAGAATGATGCCGATCAGCGCGATCAGTGTGAATTCCGTTCCGGTGAGCTTCAGCGCAAGGAGCGCGCCGATAGCGGCGGACGGCAGAGTCGAAATTACGGTGACCGGGTGAATCCAGCTTTCATAGAGAATGCCGAGCACGAGGTACACCACCATGACGGCCGCGAAAATGAGCCAGAGCGTATTGGCGTTCGCGTTTTCGTAAGCTGAGAGCGACCCCTGCGGCTTCAGGTTCATCGTGATCGGAAGTTTGATCTGAGTCTTCACGTCTTCGATCGCTTTCTTTGCGTCATCAAGCGAATAGCCGTCCCGGATATTGAAGGAAACCGTGGCAGCCGGAGTCTGTGAGAGACGGGCGTAGCCAGAGGGTCCCAGCTGCTCGGTCACCCGGATGATGCTTGTGAGCGGCACCATGGTGCTCGACGCAGGCGCGGCAGAATCGGAAGACGCCGAACTGGTTGTCGTCGCCGTACCGCTTTTCAGATAGATATGCGAGAAGGCATTGAGATCATCCCGGAACTGCTTACCCACCTCAAGCACGACGCGGTACTGGTTTGACTGCGTGTAAATCGTGGAGATAAGCCGCTGGCCGAAGGCGTTATAAAGCGCCGTATCGACATCATCCGCGGTGAGTCCATAGCGGGCCGCGGCCTCGCGGTCGATATCGACATAGGCGATGCGGGCGTTCCCCATGAGGTTCGTCACAACATCCTTCAGTTCAGGACGCTTCGAAAGCGCCTGCGTGAAGATCGGGACCCATTTTTCGAGTTCCGACTGGTCCGTCGTGTTGAGCGTCAGCTGGTACTCGGATGGCGTGACCTGATCATCCACCTTCAGATCCTGGTTCTTGATCGCGTAGAGGTGAATGCCTGGGACCTTCGCCGCGTCGGCTTCCAGCCGTGAAATGATGGCGTCCGCACTGTCTCGCTCTCCGAAAGGTTTCAGCGTGATCTGGAGACGGCCCGTGTTGAGGGAATTGTTGTTTACCGCGTCAACGCCGACGATCGAGCTCACGGACTGAACGCCAGGATCTTTCTGAATCAGGGCCGCAAGCTCTCCCTGGCGCTTCGCCATTTCAGAGAATGAAATATCAGCAGGTGCCCGGGTGATGCCCTGAATGAAACCGGTGTCCTGCGCAGGGAAGAATCCCGACGGAACCCAGATCCAGAGAAGAGCGGTGACAAAAAGCGTGCCGATTGCCACGAAGAGGGTCGCGACCTGATGATTCAGTACGACCTTAAGGCAGCGCTCATAGAGATTGAGAAGCCAGTTAAAGGCCTTGCCGAAATCCTGAGTGATGCGGCTGTGTTTCTCTTCCGGAATATGCTTCAGCAGATAAGCGGAAAGCATCGGCGTGAGAGTGAGCGACACGACCATCGAGACCAGGATCGACACCGCGAGGGTGATCGAGAATTCGCGGAACAGACGCCCGACTACGTCCCCCATGAAGAGAAGCGGAATCAGCACGGCAATAAGGGAGAAGGTGAGCGACACAATCGTGAAGCCGATTTCCTTTGATCCCAGAAGAGCCGCGTCGAGCGGTTTCATGCCGTCATCAATATGGCGCTGGATGTTTTCCACCACTACGATCGCGTCGTCAATCACAAAGCCTGTCGCGATGGTAAGCGCCATCAGCGTGAGGTTATTGAGTGAGAAACCGGCGAGATACATCACGGCGAAAGTGCCGACAATAGAGAGCGGCACCGCGAGACTCGGAATGAGCGTCGCGGTCGGCGTCCGAAGGAAGAGGAACGAGACCGCGATCACGAGACCTATAGCGATCAGGAGTTCCGTCTGGACATCATCGATCGACGCACGGATCGACTGCGTACGGTCTGCGAGAATCGTGAGTTTCACGGATCCGGGGAGCGATTCCTGAATGGCCGGGAGCGCCGCCTTGATGTCATCCGCGATATTCACAACATTCGTGCCAGGCTGACGCTGAATATTGATGATGATGGCGGGTTTGCCGTTCGCGAACGCTTCCTGATATTCATCCTGCGGCGCGAGTTCAACGTCTGCCACATCCTTCAGACGCAGCGCGTTTCCGTTCGAATATTTGATGACGAGGTTCTGATAGTCCTCAATCGACTTCAGCTGGTCATTCGCGTCAATCGTGACACTCCGCTCGGGCCCGTCGAAACCACCCTTGCTGCCATTGACGTTCGCGTTATTGATCGCGGTGTTGATATCGGAAAGCGCGAGACCGGCAGAGGCGAGTTTCACCGGATTCGCGCGGATACGGACAGCCTGTTGCTGGCCGCCCGCAAGGCTCACAAGGCCTACCCCTGAAATCTGGGAGAGTTTCAGTGCGGCGCGGGTGTTGATCAGATCCTGGACCTTGGTGAGGGGGAGGGTGTCAGAAGTCGCCGCAATGGTAAGAATCGGGGTATCTGCCGGATTCACCTTCTTATAGGTCGGCTTATTCGGAAGATCACTTGGGAGCAGGGCGTCAGCCGCGTTGATGGCGGCCTGAACTTCCTGTTCCGCCACATCGAGACTGAGATCGAGATTGAATTTCAGCGTGATCACCGAATTGCCGCCGGAGGTCACGGAGTACATCTGATTCAGCCCCGACATCTGGCCGAGCTGGCGCTCAAGCGGCGCGGTGACACCGGAGGTCATCACCTGAGGACCGGCACCCGGGAACTGTGTCGTCACCTGGATCACCGGATAATCCACTTCGGGCAGGGCCGAAATGGAGAGGTATCGGTACCCAAGCGCGCCCGCGACGACAAGCGCGATCATCAGAAGGAGCGTCGCGATCGGGCGATAAATAAAGAGTCGCGAAAGGTTCATTTGGTGGCCTTCAGCGCTTTAGGAATGAGAAGCGGCGGACGAGGCGGGAGCGGAGGCTGCGGGGGACGCGGCGGCGTCAGAGCCTGTGGCAGACGGTTTTCTCCGCCGCGGTGTGGCCCCATCAGAGGCGTTTGCCGCGGCAGGGTTCACCACGTTGACTTTTCCGCCATCCGTGGCGGAATCGACTCCGGATGTAATCACGGGGTCGCCTGCCTTGAGGCCCGAAAGAATCGCGGTGAAACCATTACCGGCGTCAGGCCCCATTTTGATCGGAGTCCGGTGGGCGACAGAATCACTGTCAACCGTAAAGACAAACTGCCCGGTCGTACTCGTCTGAACGGCGGCAGTCGGCACAACGATGGCATTTTCAAGCACGTTGGTGATGAGTTTCACATTGACGAACTGATTCGGGAAAAGCCTGTCATCCGTATTCGGGAAATCGGCCTTCAGTTTCACCGTACCGGTCGTGGTATCGATGGAATTTCCTACCGTTTTTACGGTGCTTTGAGCGATCAGCGTTGATCCGCTCTGATCGTAGACTTCGACGCGAAGCGATTTCCCCGCCCGGATCGGTGTTACGACATCAGAGAGGTTAGCCTGAGGAATGGAAAATTCGACAGAAATCGGGCGGGTCTGGGTAATCGTCGCGATGGCGGTTGAGTCGCTCGGTCCTACGAGGTTCCCGATATCCACACCCCGGAGACCGATAAAGCCAGAAATCGGCGCTGTGATGCGGCCATAGCCCACCGAAAGCTGAGCGCCTGAAATCTGGCCTTTTGCCGCCCGAACCGCGCCTTCATACTGTTTGACAAGGGCGGCCTGAGCGTCGTAATCCTGCTTTGAAATGGAATTCTGTGCGTAAAGTTTCTGATACCGGGAGAGCACCTGGCGGGCATTCGCAAGCTGAGCTTCGCTTTGAGCAAGAGTACCGCGGTACTGCTCGGTGTTTGCTTCGTATCCTCGGGTATCAACTTTGGCGAGAAGAGCGCCCCGCTTCACATACTGCCCTTCCTTGAAGAAAATCTGCGTGAGACGGCCTGTCACCTGGCTGATCACGCTGACGCTCTGCGCCGGAGTCACTGTGCCGAGAGCTGAAATGTAGACATCAACATTCTGGGTCTTCGCGGGAACTGTCAGAACCGAGGTCGGCATCCGGCGGCCGCGGCGGCCTCCGGCCTGCTGCGGCGCGGCGTTCGATTTTTTATTCTTCCAGTACTGGTATCCGCCGCCTCCGATTGCTGCGGCAGCAAGGATGGCAATGGCGGAGAAGACGAGTTTGCGGCGTTTCATGGAAGGACCTTTTAACTGTTTTTTGGCAGGGAAGGCGGCCAGAAATGAATTCGCGCGATCCGGGTACACCATCTCCGCCAGTCTGGATGAGACAAAGATACCAGTAATAACTGTTAAGCGAGCGTAAGGGAAAGAAACGATTTCTTCCCGGTGAGGTGACTCAAACATAACGATAGTCAGTCCCGGAAAAGTTTCTGCGCATCTCTCTGAACGAAATCAGACTGATTCTGGTGGACTACAAAAATGATTTCTATGCCCGCGGGTGCCGCCCATTCTAAGAGCTCCGGACGTGAAGGGAGATGCCGGAAATTGAGAGTTTCTGTATCAGAAAACAAAAAAATACCCTGCCTGATATCAGGCAGGGCGGGGTAAAAGCTATCTATTTCAGACGTCTTTCAGCGGGCCGCGCGAAAGAATCAGCATGAATAGAAGGGAGAGAACGGCGAAACAGGCACCGGCCCAGAAGGACGCCGATGCGCCGAGCGTGTCCCAGAGCGCGCCGGCCCCGATACCGGCAATCAATAGAGCGCCTCCTGACACGAGGTTATAGAGACCGAACGCCGTACCGCGGAGATCTTCAGGCGCGAGTTTCGCAATGAAAACGGAGAAAATGCCCTGAGTAGCGCCAAGGTGCAGACCCCAGAGGACCACCGCAGCCAGAACCCAGACAGGGGATGACGCCAGCGCAAGAGTCACCTGGGAGGCAAAGAGGAAAACAATGCCGAGCGTCAGGAGCCAGATCGGGTGGATCCGGTCCGCGGCTTTTCCGAAGGGATAGGACGAAAACGCGAACACCGCATTCATGAGCACCATTACGAGCGGCACCATGGCGGCCGAAATTCCGACATTAGCCGCGCGGAGCACGATAAAAGCGTTGGAGAACCGGGCGAGGGAAAAAACAGCCGCTGCCGCGATCAGCATCCAGAAGGCCGATGACAGCCTCCCCATAGCTTCGCGGGAAATCGGGTTCGTCCGGTGAGCGTTCTTCGGTTCCGGCGCTTTCACTTCAAAGATGATGAGTGAAAGGCAGATCAGACCCGGAATCAGGGCGCACCAGAAAATGAGCCGGTAGTTATCAAACGTGAGCCACATCAGCAGCGCCGCAATAGCCGGGCCAATAAAGGCACCGGCGGAATCGAGCGACTGGCGAAGTCCAAAACTCGCTCCCATCACGTCTTTCGGTGTAACGGTGGCAATCAGGGCGTCTCGGGGCGCTCCGCGGATCCCTTTTCCGATTCGGTCAGCAAACCGGCAGCAAAAGACCTGAAGCACGGTGTCAGAAAGGGCGAAGAACGGTTTCGAAATCACGCCGAGCGCATAGCCCGTGAAGACGAGTGCCTTCGTGTGCCCGAAGCGGTCAGAGATCATGCCGGAAAAGACCTTCATGATGAGCGCGACGGATTCCGCCGCGCCTTCCGTGATACCGATCGCTGTGGCCGAGGCTCCGAGTCCCACCGCCATGAAGAGCGGAAGAACCGCATGGATCATTTCAGACGAAATATCCATAAAGAGCGAGACGAATCCGAGGGCCCAGACCGTGCGGGGGATCTTGGCGCGGTCTGTTTTGGGAGGGAGCTTTGAAAATTTCATAGTTATGCCCTGCAAAAAGAAGACCCCTGGGCCGGGACCCAGGGAAACTTAAGGTTTTATGTGTCGGTTTTTGCTTACTTCGACGGCTTCCGGCACGCAGCCGTAATGTCCTGCTTCGCGTTGTAGGTCGAGCTCTTCACCTGGGTGAGAGCAAGAACCGTGCTCCAGATGTCGTCATGCGAAACCGGTTTCTTCGCGCCGGCTTCAAGGCACCCCTTCGCAATGCCAAGGCGGGACCGGAGACCGTCCGACACCCAAAGGATCATCGGAATATGAGTCTGTTCACTCGGAGCGATCGCATAGGGAGCGCCGTGGAGGAAAAGACCCTTTTCGCCAAGGCTTTCGCCGTGGTCTGACATGTAGATCAGAGCGGTATCCGCGTCCTTCATCGCCTTCAGTTTGTCAATCATGGAACTCAGCACATGATCCGTGTAGAGGATCGAATTGTCATAAGCGTTCCGGATCGATTTCGGGTCACAGGACCGGAGGTCAGAATTCGTGCAGACCGGACCCCACTTATTGAATTTTTCCGGATAGCGCTTGGCGTACGCCGGGCCGTGACTGCCCATCATGTGGAAGAAGAGGGCATTTACGGTACCGGGCTTCAGTTTCTCCTGATCAATATAGGGAACCATGCCTTCGTCATAGCATTCGCCATTCGGACAGACGGAATCGCGAAGCGCCTTCGGAAGAGACTTGACGGGTTCCGTGTACGGAGTCCCCTGGCTCGCTCCCTTATCACCGCCCTGGTTATCCACCCAAAGCGTCTTCACGCCGGCGCGCTGCAGGACCGCGGGAAGCGGTTCTTCCGTAATGATCTTCTTCCGGTTGTAGTTTTCTCGCCCAATCCGGCTGAACATGCAGGGGACAGAGACGTCGGTGCTCGTACCGCAGGAAGAAGCGTCGGTGTAATTCACCACGCCTTCCTTGCGGAGTTCAGGGGTCGTGTCGCGGTCATAGCCATCGAGTCCCCAATTTGCCGCACGGGCGGTTTCTCCCGTCACGACAACGACGAGGAGGGGACGCTCAGTCGCGGAAGGGGCAGGGGACAGGGTCGGAGTTTTATCCACGATTGTCCGGACTTTGACCGAACCCGGAGCCTCATCCGAAAACTGTGTTTTGACTGCGGAGTAAACGATATTGACTGGAGTCAGCAGATAGCGGGCGCTCTTCTGACCGCGGATGAAGTACGAGAATCCCTGGAAGTCAGCCAGCAGAGAAACAATGCCGAAAATAACGAGGGCAATTGCCGCCAGGAACCGCATCGCGTGATCCTTAAGCGGCGCGGGTTTCAGCGGAAACTTCCAGATCAGAAGAATCGGCGGAATCGCGGCGCAGAGGAACGTGAAAATGAGCCCGGGGGAAATCAGGTCACGGGTTTCAGCCACATTGGTCGCAAAAGCGTTACGCAGCATGTCAGGCGACATCACCGCGCCGTAAAGAAGCGAGAAACCGAAACCGCCCGCGCCGATCAGCGAGAGGATGATGAGCAGCGCTTTATAGAGCCGCCGGTCCATAATCGCGGCGAGGAGCGTACCCAGAGCCGCAAAAAGGAAAAAGAGTCCGAGCCACGCTGAGGCGTAGAACTTCACGCCGGCGAGCGACAGCGGATTCGTACCGGTTGCGGCCGCAAGCTTCCAGAAGGGGAAGCTGTCCACCGTCAGCCACCAGGCCGCGACAATCAGCGCAAGACCGGTAGCGCCGGTCGCGAAATACCGGACAAAGCTCTTAAGGGAATGCAGAACGGACATAGAGAAACCTATCCATATTAGACGGTGACGAGTCTGCATTGCAGACTGTCAAATGAAGGTCAAAATACTTGCAATTCGAAACATTTGCAACTGAGACTCTTTATTTTTGTGTCTCACGCCGCTTTAACCGAACTCTGTCAACTCGGTATTATTAGATGGATGAAATGATTGGACCGGAGCCATGCAGGAAAACATTCTGGTTGTAGATGATAACGACGATATCCGCTCAAATGTCGCGGAATACCTGAGAGCCAAAGGCTGGAAAGCGGAGGAGGCTTCAACTGGTCCTATGGCAGTCGCTCAGGTGCACACGGGAGCCTTTGATCTCGTGTTGCTTGACCTTGGGCTCCCCGGGATGGATGGCATTGAAGTGTGCCGGAAACTCCGAAGCGAAGGTTATTCTCTTCCTATCATGATGCTCACCGCGCGCGATGAACTCGATGACCGTGTGGCAGGTCTTCAGAGCGGCGCGGACGATTATCTCGTCAAGCCTTTTTCACTCCGGGAGCTTTCAGCCCGTGTTGAAGCAATCCTCCGACGCAGCCAGGGGAAAGTGGTTAAGGATCTGAAGGTTGAGGACCTCGTGCTCCATCTTTCCACGGCATCCGCTGAACGTGAGGGAAAAACACTCCACCTGAGCCCCGCGTGCTTCCAGATTCTTCGGGTACTGATGTCAAAGAGCCCGAATATCGTGCCGCGCGACGAACTTGAGAAAGCTCTCTGGGGCGGAGACCGCCCGGATTCAGACAGCCTTCGCTCAAATCTCTGGCTTCTCAGAAATGTAGTGGATAAACCCTTTGCTGCGCCGATGATTAAGACGCATCCGGGATTTGGCTGGTCGATCGCACCGGCCGCGGCACCAGCCAAAGCGACAGAAGACAAATAAATTCCAGCAGCTGCTGCGGGGCGAACCAATAGGAGAAGCCGCATGAAACGTATCGGACGCTTTTTCCTGAGACTTGGGCTTCGGGCGAGGCTGATGCTGGTGATCGGTATTCTTGCCTTCGTGCTCACGGCCGGTTCTATTGCCGCTTTCTCCTACGCGATTGAATTCACGGAGGATCATCTGGTTTCTGAGAACCAGTACTACTCACTTCGCGGCTATATTGACAGTGATATCGCGCATGGGAAAGCCCCACGGCTGCTTCCGAATAAGAAGCTTTACGCAGATCCGAGCGTCGTCAATGGCGTAAAACTGGAACCCATTCCGCCCGAATTTCAGAATCTCCCTGACGGGTACACCGAGTACGAAGACGATCATCAGGCGGATTATGTCTTCAGGATGCAGCGTCACGGTGTGACCTATATCCTCACAACCGATCAGACTGAGTTTGAAGAGGTGGAGCACAGTCTCGTCGCTGTGGTCGTTCTTTTTGGTCTGCTCGCGGTGATGGCCGCGGTTCTGATGGCCTGGCTGCTTGGCGGCACGGTTGTGCGTCCGGTGAAAAAGCTCGCGCGCGAGGTTCAGAGATGTGCGTCTGAAAAAGAATTCCGGCCGCTCTCGGTTGAATTGACGAATGATGAAGTCGGCTATCTCGCGAAGACCTGTGAGAACTCGCTCAGAAAATTGCATGAAACCGTGCAAAGCGAACGATTCTTTGCGTCTGATCTCTCTCACGAATTCCGTACTCACCTTTCAATTGTTTCCACGACAGCCGAGCTGATGCGGGAAATCGGCGACCTTACCCCGCAGCAGGAGCGGCGGCTGGCAAAAATCACGCTTGCCGCAGAGAGAATGCAGCGACTGATCCATGTGCTTCTCGCACTTGCGCGCGATAAGGATGTCAAAGCCGCGGATAACGATATCAAATATCTGCCTGATATTGCCCGTGAGATTCAGGAAGAGGATGAGCCTGATGCCCGCCAGAAAGGGCTCCGCATGGTGATTGACGACCGGTCCGGTACACCTCCGCCCCGACTTTCGGATAGTTTCGCTTCCTGCGTGCTTTCCAACCTTGTGCGGAATGCGGTGAGAAATTCCACCCGTGGGACTATCACGATCACGCTCGAACCTACACGGTTTTCCGTGAAGGACGAAGGGTGCGGTATCCCCAAGGACGAAATGGAAAAGATCTTTTTGCCCTTTACCCGGGGAAAACTTTCCCATGGTCAGGGTCACGGAATCGGGCTCTCGCTGGTCTCCCGTATCTGCACACGGATGGGGTGGAAAATTTCGGTGGAAAGTGAAGAGGGGAAGGGATCGCTCTTCACCATTACGTTCGCTGAGAAGAAAACTCCGTTCTGAGACACTGGCTCAGCCGGAAATGATTCTGACGATGATTTTCCCAAGCATAAAGAGGCCAAAGGCGAGGAAGAAGAATCCACCGATCCGGTTCACCCAAAGAAGCCCTCGCTTTCCTGTGAGAAGATGGCGGGCATACGCCGCGGCGGCCGCGTACCCGGCGTGGATCACGACGAGTGTCAGCGCGTAGAGGAGCGAGAGCAGAACAGACTGCCCCCAGAACGACCCGTCCTGGTCGATAAACTGCGGGAACATGGAGAAGAAAAAGATGATGAGGACGGGATTCGTAAGCTGAAGCAGAATGCCCCGGGTAAAAATCGAGGCGGGTGAAGCGCCAGTTTCCTTTTTATCCCTTTTCTCCGCGAGTGACATCAGATCAACCGCGGGCTTCCGGAAACTTTTGACACCAAGCCAGAGAAGATAAAGCGCGCCAAGCGCCTGAATAAAAGTAAATAAAGAGGGACGGGCGGAAAGAATGGCCCCGAGTCCGCCCACCGCGATCATGGCGAGAATAAAGGTCCCGCATGCCAGCCCACCGCTACACCATGGAGTCTTCCGGCCGCCTTCCTCCAGAGTCGTCATCACCGTGAGAAGCACCCCGGGGCCGGGAGAAGCGACCACTGTGATGCTGAGAATGATGAAAAGCGTCAGCGTATGGGACAAGATTCAGGACCTCCAGTGCTCTCGGTCAGAAGAAAACAACGTCAGACACAAGATTCCTGAGCAGCGCGATGACACTCCAGGCGGCAGAGGTGCTTGACTTGGGGTTTGCCGGATCCGGCTTCGACGCGATTGAAAGCTCAGCATGCATAAGGCCGTTTGAGAGGCTGATCCGGTGAATATTTTCGCGAAGCCCGGGGACGCTTCTCACAGTCACCCGGGCGTTCGGAGCCTCGGCGGCGATTGAGGCGGTAACCGCGACATTGACGTTTTTCGGGAAAGCCGCAATGGCGTCCCGGACACTGCCAGAGAAGAGAACTTCTTCCGCGGTTGCTGATGGGATACGGCCTTTAAGTCCCGGAGCGCCTTCAAGGCTTCTCGGAGCTTTGACATCCTCAATTTCGACCCGGGCGTCCCCTTTCAGGGCATAGACCTGCATGAGATCCAGTCCGCCGATCGCGCCAGAAGGGATAAAAAGTTTTGCCCCTGATTTCTTCGCGGCTGTTTTCAGCGTATTGAAGAATTCAGGATCGGCCAGAGCGCCGACAGAAGCGGGTATGAAATTGGCACCGGACCGGAGAACCGCTTCACCATACTCCCGGACCGCGGCTCCGCCCGCGAATTCAATAACAAAATCAGGCTTCAGGGCGAGAAGCGGATCAATCTCGGTAAAGAACCGGCAGTCAAGTGTGTCAGCAAAGGAATCCGCGCTCCCGGCGTGACGCGCCATGACGCCTGTCATCCGGAATTCACTG
>OLJF01001171.1_pt1 | contig 17772 bp, 23 predicted proteins | sample 1609751 | NCBI WGS metagenome assembly OLJF01 (sample SAMEA4350171, study PRJEB24818) | metagenome | biome: human; feature: gut; material: faeces | place: Denmark | collected 2013-09
AATAAACATCTTTCAAAACCTAAAGTTAATTAAATTGCATGAAAAAATTTTTTCATGTAATTTATTATTTTAATAATTACATAATAAAATATAAAAATAAAAAAGCAAGACTTCTGAAAATCTCGCATTTTGGCTGGGCTAAATTTATTTAATCCAGTATTCCCAATATTTTCACGGTTGTTTGTTGAGTTATTTGTTTGAATAATAAAAATTAAGATAAATTAAAATAATTATTTGTTCGATTGTTTTTTGTAAAAAAAAATTTTCACAATTTTTAATAACTTTTTCTCACATCTATGGCATATTTTTCATTTTATCAATAAGGACAATGCTTGTTTTCTATATCTTCTCATTGCAAATTTTAATTACACAATCCTAAGTTTTATAGAAAAATGGGCGAACCCCGTAATTGTTGCTATTGTAGTTGTTGTTGAAGTTGCCGTCCGTTTTCACATTCCATACGTTGTTGTTTGAAGATCTATAAGCAGACCCAAGCCACAAAGATCGACTACACAACACACTGGATTTTGCTACATTGCCCTATGTGAAATTTTTATATAACTTAGCCCATTCATTTTTTCAAAGTCGCGTTGCTCTTTCAAAATGAATGGGCATGGAGCCGTTTTTTCCAAAAACTTGCTCTCAGAAAGAGACTAAAGCCTCTTTAGATTTTCGACATATCGACAGTTATAACTGGGCGAACCCCGCAAGTGCTACTATCGTAGCAGGCGTTGCTGCCGTCGCTGCCGGTCGTAAACAACCCAGACGTCGCTGTCCGAAGAGCTAGAAGCAGACCCAAGCCAGTATGTTGTGCTGTATAACCATTTATTTTGGGCTCTAGTTGACCTTAATGCATTAATATCTTCATAAGATGCTAAACTTACTTCACTCACTTTATCTGTATTTCCTAATAATGTTTTATATAACTCTACATATTGATACAAATTTGAGTTACTATCATATACCCATGGATAACTTGAACTTCCTTGTGGAGTATATGTGTCATCCCAATATCTTGAACCTGAAAATTCTACTGTTCCTTTGTTTTCTTGTCCATAAACATAGCCTTTCATTGATTCGTCTTGTAATCCATAATTTGTTGCGTTTGTATCTACATCGCCTATTTTAGTAGTATTATCATAAATTCCTCCAACCATTAAATTGTATTTTGCCAATGCTTTTGCTTTTTTTGTTTTTTCATCATATGATAATACATAAAATTCTTCTGTTGTTCCTTTTGTTGATGTTAGTGAAACTACTGTTCCTGGTTTTATTTTAACTGATTCTGACCCTGCTAATTCTACATTTCCTTTTTCATCTACTGTAAATGTCTTTCCATCTACTTTGGCTGTTACCGAAGATGTATCTCCTTCTACTGTTCCTTCATATTTTGCTAACTCTGTTCTTAATTTTTCTACTGTTAATGTTCCATCATCTGCTCTTGCTGCCATTATTGCTAATTTTACTTTTTCTTCTGCACTTTTATTTTCTGTCGTTGTTTTTGCGTTTTGTGCTTGTGTTAGTATTCCATTTTGTCCTGTTAATGTTGCTATACTTATTCCTGCTAGAATTAATAACACTATTATCGTAATTACTAACGCAATCAGTGTTATACCTTTCCTTTCTTTTAAATTTAATTTCATTTTTCATCCTCCCTTTCCTGTAAATGCTTAATATTTTTTGATAGCTCATTTACTTTTTATTTATTTTAAATTTATAAATTTAATAACTTATTTATTTTTACTGTTTATTATTTTATTTTTGTTTTGTATATATTTTTATAACTTATAAAATTTTTTCTAAAAACACTAAACAGCAAAAAAAGACAGTAATAAAACCCTATTAAACAGGCTCCATTTCTGTCTTTGTATTCATACTTATATTTACCAAAGTGTAGCTTTCTCTTACAGCACAAGGCTTTCATTTATTATTCTTTTCATTTTTTCTCCTCTTTTGTTTTTTCTACATATCTATAATATATAAACTTTTTACTTTTGTCAATGACTTTTTTTATTATCTTTCACTATCACTCAACAAAATGTTTTTTCCATTAATTTTTTTATTAAATTTTTAGCTTTTGTTAGGTGGAGTGTTTGAAAAATAAAAAATCAAAATAAATTAAAATCAATTGCTGTTAATTATTATAAATCATTTTTAATTCAAAGCAATAAAATAGCCTGTATTCTTAGATACAAGCTATTTACAACGATTTTCTCGGTGGCTGGGCTGGCTAGATTCGAACTAGCGCATGCCAGAGTCAAAGTCTGGTGCCTTACCGCTTGGCTACAGCCCAATGTTAATTAAATGGGGTGGAAGATGGGACTCGAACCCACGGTCTCCAGTGCCACAAACTGGCGCGTTAACCAACTACGCTACATCCACCATCGTTCACGTGCACTTCGCATGAGCACATTTAATATTATAACCAATTTTCCACCCATTTGTCAACTACTTTTTTAAAATTTCTAAAAATACTGATTACTTTGATGTTAAACTACTTGCATCTAATCCATATTGTTTATACATCCAAGACATATAATCAAAAGGTGTTAAAGTATTAGGTAATCCATATTCAACTCCATTTGTTTCTACTCTAATAGATGTAATCTTTACTGGATTAACTGGTGTACTAGCTTCTGTATTTCCACTTTCTTCGCTATTATCAGCAGTTTTAACTTCTACTTCTTCTATTTTATGAACAACATCCATTCCTTCTATAACTTTACCAAAAGATGTATAATATCCATTTAATGATGTATTTGCTTTTGTCATAATAAAAAATTGTGAACTTCCTGAGTTATAAGATTCTTCCTTTAAAGAAGATGAATATTGTGTATAATCGTTTCTTGCCATACCAATAACCCCTTCTTCAAACTTAAGTTTATTATCTACTCCATTTGAAATAAACTCACCTTTAATAGAATATTCTTTATCCTCTCCATCATCTTTTAAATCTGATAATTTTGCAGAACCATTTCCTGTACCTTCTTTATCTCCACCTTGAATCATAAAGTCTTTTACTATTCTATGAAATGTTAGTCCATCATAAAAACCACGATTTGAAAGAGTTATAAAATTAGAAACTGTTTGTGGTGCAATTTCAGGGTATAATTCTATTTTTATAGTTCCAAAGTTTTCTACTTCCATTGTAGCTATTGGATTTTCTACTTTCATAGTAGCTTTTTTATAATAGCCCACACTTATTACTCCAATTAACACAATTATCAAAATAAGAGCAACTATCCATATTAAGTTTTTTGTACTAAAATTTGTTTTTTTACTTTCTTCTTTCATTTTTCTTTTTCCTTTCTTTTGCTAATTTTTTTATTTATATTAAATTATCAAAAATAAATTGTTCTTGCATTCTTTTTAAAGACTGTTTTATTGTTCTTGCTCTTACTTCTCCAATTCCATCAACATCGTCTAAACTTTCTATATCAGCTGCTAATATGTGTTGGAATGATTTAAAAGAATCAACAAGATTTTCAACTATATTATTAGGCATTCTAGGTATTTTATTTAAAATTCTGTATCCTTTTGTATATACTCCCACTTCATCATAATTATCAAAATTTTCATACCCTAGTAATTTTGCAATAACATTTTCGTTAGACAATTCTTCATAATTTAATTCCTCTAAATTTTGTATTATCTGTTCTGGAGTCTTTCTTTTTCTACCTGATACCATATAGTCTTTTATGATAAGGCTTTCTTCTTTTTCTAGCCCTCCAATCAATTCTTCTAGTTGCATTTCTACTAGTCTTCCATCACTACCTAATTCATATATTTGCCTTTGTATTTCTTCAACAATCTTCATTACCATTTCTGCTCTTTGAATTGCAACTATTACATTTTTCAATGTCACTATATCATTAAATTCATATTCATTTAATATATTTAACTTATTATCAAATACTTTTTTGTATTTTTCTAATGTTTGTATTGCTTGATTTGCTTTATTTAATACTACATCTGTATCTTCTAATATATATCTATCATTACCTTTAAATACAGTTATAATACTTCTTCTTTGTGAAATACTAATTACTAATTCTCCTGTTTGTTTTGCTGTTCTTTCTGCTGTTCTATGTCTTGTTCCTGTTTCTAATGTTGTTATTTCACGTGAAGGTATTAATTGTGCATTTGCATATAATATTTTCTTTAGGTCTCCACTTAAAATAATTGCTCCATCCATTTTTGCAAGTTCATACAATTTAGAAGATGTATATTCTTCATTAATTGTAAAACCACCATCTACTATTTGCTTTATTATATCATTATTATCTGTAATTAATAACAAAGCTCCTGTTCTTGCTCTTAATATGTTTTCTAATCCATCTCTTATTGGTGTTCCTGGTGCTATTAACTTTAGAATTTCTGTTATATTATCTTCTTTATCTTTTCTCAAAACAGCAATTCTCCCTTCCTATTATTTTAAGCCTACCTTTTTCATTGCTTCTCCAATATTTCTAACGCCTATTATATCTAATTTATAGTTATCTTTCAAGTCTTTTTTGTTACTTTCTGGAATTATACAACTTTTAAATCCCAATTTTTCTGCTTCCTTTAACCTCTTTTCTATTAGATTTATTCTTCTTACTTCTCCTGTTAAACCAACTTCTCCTATAATTATCATATCTTTAGGAATAGGTACATTCTTGAAACTAGATGCTGTTGCAAGCATTATTCCTAAATCAATAGATGGCTCATTTATTTTAATTCCTCCTACTACATTTAAATATACATCTTGACTGCCTAACATTAAACCTGCTTTTTTTTCTAACACAGCAATTAATAATGCTAATCTATTATAATCAATTCCATTTGCAGTTCTTTTTGGATATCCATATATTGTTTGTGAAGTTAATGCTTGTAATTCAACTAAAATAGGTCTTGTTCCTTCCATACTAGATACAATACAAGAACCTGATGGATTATCTTCTCTTTCTGATATTAATATATCTGATGGATTTGTTATTTCACACATACCCTTGTCTTGCATTTCAAACATTCCAATTTCATTTGTAGAACCAAATCTATTTTTTACTCCTCTTAAAATCCTATAAGAAAAATATCTTTCTCCTTCTAAGTATAATACTGTATCTACCATATGTTCTAGCACTCTTGGTCCTGCTATATTTCCTTCTTTAGTAACATGCCCTATGATTATTGTTGTTATTGATCTAGATTTACATACTCTCATAACTTGTCCGGGTAATTTCTCTTACTTGGCTAACACTTCCAGCTGCTGCTGTTATATCATCAGAATACATAGTTTGAATAGAATCAATGATTACTAATTTAGGATTTAGGTTAATAATTGACTGGTTTATAATTTCAATATTTGTTTCTCCTAAAAATAATATATCTTCATTATTTATTCCTAACCTATCAGCTCTTAGTTTTATTTGTTCTGCCGATTCTTCTCCGAGATACATATAAAACTTTTCCATCACCTTTGATTTTGTCACAAATTTGTAGTATAAGTGTTGATTTTCCGAATTCCAGGTTCTCCACCTAATAACACTAATGAACCTTTTACCAGTCCACCTCCCAAAACTCTATCTAATTCTTGAAAACCTGTATGTGTTCTTAATGTTTCCTTTGCTTCATATGAGTTTAACGCTTGTGGTACACTTGATTTAGTTTCTTTTATACTATTTTTTGTTTCTACTATTTTTTGTTCATAAAATGTATTCCAACTATTACAAGCAGGACATTTTCCCAACCATTTACTTGATTCATTTCCACATTCACTACAAACAAATATTGTTTTATTTTTTGGCATTATGCTTTCTAGTCTCCTTCTTATTTTATTTTCTAAACACAAAAAGTATAGCATACTTTTATTAGTTTTGCTATACTTTTTATTTATTTCATTTCAATTTTAAATTTAAGCATTATTTTCCAAATGATACTTCTTGGAATAAGAAATCATGTACTTTTCCCCAAGTAATTTCTTGATGTAAAAATTCATTTATTTCGTCTTCCACTTTTTGTTGATATGGTGTTAATTCAACTTTTATTTCCTTGTTCCAATCAACATCTTGTAACCAGAATCCTTTAAATTTATTCCAGAATCCTGATTTTACTGGTAAATAGTCATTTCTAATTGTACCTGCATTTTCTTGTTCATTTAATTCAACTCCACCGAAAACTCCTGATACTTTATTTTCTTCTCCTAAATCTGCCATTTTTGTTTCCTCCTTTGTGTTTTTTTTAACATTTATTAATTTATTTATACTATACTTTTTTTAAAGAATCAAGAGATTTAGGCTATTTTAATATTAAATGTTGATTACACAATTATTACAATACTGTTACATTTTTACTTTTTTACCAATATATAGTGTGTTTTTGCCATATAACATTGCACTTTAACTATTTTATTATCAAGATTGTCTTCATCTTGTTCTTGTTCTAAATAAGCTAATATATAATTTTTAGTATGACCTTTATATATTCCTTGTTTTTCTTCTTCAAATAATACTTCTACTGTTTTACCAATATAACTTTTATTATATTTAGTTTCATTTGTATTAGATAATTCAATTAATTTTTGACTTCTTTTTTCCTTTTGTCCTCCATCAATTTGACCTTCCATTTTGGCTGCCTTTGTTCCATTTCTTGGAGAATATTTAAATATATGCATTTTATAAAAATTTATTTCTTCTAGAAATTTATATGTTTTGTTAAACTCTTCTTCTGTTTCACCTGGGAAACCTACAATAATATCTGTTGTTAAAATAACATCTTCATAATATTTTCGTAAAATTGTTACAATTTCTCTAAATTGATCAGTTGTATATCTTCTATTCATTCTTTTTAATGTTTCATCACATCCACTTTGTAATGACAAGTGAAAATGATGACATATTTTTTCTAGTTTAACTAATCTTTCCATAAATTCTTTGTTTATTAATAATGGCTCAATTGAACCTAATCTAATTCTTTTGATACCTTCTATTTGATTTATTTCTTCTAATAAATCAATTAATCTATATTCTTCCTTAAAATCTTTTCCATAAGATGCTACATGAATTCCAGTAATTACAACTTCCTTTGTACCTTCTTTTGCAATTTTTTTAATTTCAGAAATTATACTTTCTGGTTTTCTACTTCTTACTCTTCCTCTAGCATATGGAATAATACAATATGAACAAAACCTATCACATCCATCTTGTACTTTGATTACAGCTCTTGTTTTTTTACTATATGTAGTATCTCCAAAATCCATAAATTCTTTTTCTTCCATAACATCTGCTACTTGTGTTTTTTTATTGTGATTTTTCATTACTTCTTCTACATATTCTACAATGTGGCCTTTTTCATTGTTTCCTAAAATCAAATCAATTTCTTCTATTTTCTCTAATTCTGATTTAGCTACTTGTGCATAACATCCACATGCTACTATAATTGCTTTTTTATTTAGGTCTCTCACTCTTCTTAACATTTGCCTTGACTTTCTATCAGACATATTTGTTACTGTACATGTGTTTATTATATATATATCTGCCTTTTCTTGTTCATTTACTATTTCATATCCACTTTTTATAAACTTTTGTGTCATTGCATTAGTTTCGTATTGATTTACTTTACATCCTAATGTTATAAAAGCTACTTTTTTCATTTTTTCTCTCTTTCTATATTTATTTTTTTATTTGTTTTATTATAACTTATAAAACAAATAAATGTCGTATAAAGAATTTTCTACGACATTTTATTTTTATCTTCTTGCTCTTCCTTCTAAGGCATCTAAGTTATCTAATGCTTTTCCTGTTCCTAATGCTACACATGATACTGTATCTTGTGCTATCATAACATTTATACCTGTTTTCTCCTGTAATAGTTTGTCTAAACCATCTACTAGGCATCCTCCACCTGTCATATAAATTCCTTTATCACTAATATCTGCTGCTAATTCAGGTGGTGTTTTTTCTAAAACTGAATGTACACTATCTACTATCATCATCGCTGGTTCAATTAATGCTTCTAACATTTCACTTGAATATATTGTTAATGTTTTTGGAAGTCCAGTTGCTAAATCTCTTCCTCTTACTTGCATCTCAGTATCTTGAATCTTTGGAAAAACACAACCAATATTAACTTTTAAATCTTCTGCTGTTCTTTCTCCTATGATTACATTATGTTTCTTTTTAATATACTTTACAATATACTCGTCAAATTTATCTCCTGCTACTTTTAGTGAGGTACTTACAACTGATCCTCCTAATGATATAACTGCAATATCAGTTGTTCCTCCACCAATATCTACTACCATATTTCCACATGGTTTTGAAATATCTATTCCAGCTCCAATTGCTGCTGCTATTGGTTCTTCTATTAAATAAACTTTCCTTGCTCCTGCTTGAGTAGCTGCATCAATTACTGCCTTTTTTTCTACTTCTGTTACTTGTGAAGGAATGCAAATCATTATTCTTGGTGCAAAGATAAATTTACCACATACTTTATTTATAAAGTATTTTAACATTTTTTCAGTTACAGTATAATCTGATATTACACCTTCTCTTAAAGGTCTAGTTGCAATGATATTTCCGAGGTGTTCTTCCAAGCATTCTTCTTGCTTCTTGTCCCACAGCTAATACCTCTTTTGTATTACTATCAACTGCAACAACAGATGGCTCTCTTAATACTATTCCCTTTCCTCTTACATAAGCAATTACTGTTGCTGTACCCAAATCAATACCAATATCTTGTCCTAACCCCATTTTAAACATGTTTTATCTTCCTTCCCAACTATTAATGTTTGTTTTTGTTTCCGTTTTGTTACAAATATATTACAATTATATTACACTTTCAAGTATTTATCAACCCTTTTGATTGAATTTTTTCATTTTTTATAGTATAATATTTTTGCTTATTTAAATATTAAATATTTCAAAAAGTGTATTTAGTATGTTAATAACAACATATAGTATTTGTGTAAAGGGGAAATTATGAAACATTATAAATTTATATCAAAAAATGAAAAAAGTACTAAAGAATTTGCTAAAAAATTAGCTTCAAAAACAAAAACAAAAAATTGCATTGTCTTAACCGGAGAGTTAGGTTCTGGTAAGACAAAATTTGTAGAAGGTTTTTTATCTTATTTCGGCTTAGAAAATGAAATATCTAGTCCTACTTTCACTATTGTAAATGAATATAAAAAAGATAATATTAATATATATCATTTCGATGTTTACAGATTATCTGATTCTTCTGAATTTTATGAAATTGGTGGAGAAGAATATTTTGAAAAAGGAATTTGTTTGATCGAATGGGGTGAATTAATAAAAGAAGTCTTACCCAAAAATTATATTCAGATATCTTTTGAAAAAGATGTTAATAATGATAATATAAGAATTTTAAATATTACACAAATAGATAATGAAAATAATGAAATTGATATAGCTAGTTTAATAAAATAAATTAATTACTTACAAGGAGGAATTATTTTGAAAATATTAAGTATAGATACAGCAAGTGATATTTGTGGTGTATCCATTTTAGATAACAACAAATTAATTTATAATTTAGATACTAATACCAGAAGAACTCATTCTGAAAATTTAATGCCTATGATAAGAGATATATTTAAAAATACTAATTTAAATATAAATGATATTGATATGATCGTTTGCGATATAGGTCCACGGTTCATTTACAGGTATTAGAATTGGAGTCGCTACAGCAAAAGCATTTAAAGATTGTTTAGAAATTCCTTGTATCGGAATCAGTTCTTTAGAAACTTTAGCATATGGAATAATAAATATAATTAATGAAAATGACATCATATGTAGTATTATTAACTGTAATAATGATAATTGTTATTTTGCTCTTTATCAAAAAAAAGCTAATGCTTTAGAAGAGTTAATTGAACCTCAAACAGAAAATATAGATGTTTCACTATCAATCTTAGAAAGCTACATTAGTGATACTTTAGAAAATAAATCCATTATATTTGTAGGAGATGGCTCAAATATCTATAAAAATAACATTAATTTATTTTTCTCTAGTGCTAATTTTGTAGATTCTAAATTAAATACATTAAATTCTTATGCTTTGGGTTTAGCAGGTTTTAACAAATATAATATTGGTATTTATTCTACTGAAGTATTACCTTTATACTTAAAGAAACCTCAGGCCCAAAGATTGTTAGAAGAAAAAGAAAAAAAATTAAATAAATAGATTATTCTTATATTACTAAAAGAAAGGATTTTATAGATATGAATATAGAAATTGACAAAATGAGCCTAAGCGATTTAATAGAAATTAAAGACATTTTATTAACTGACTTTGATGATTTTTGGAATTATAATATTTTAGAACAAGAAATAAAATCTGCAAATTCTCATTATTTGGTTGCAAAAAAAGGAAAAGAAATTGTTGGTTTTGCTGGAATTAAAGTAGTTTTAGAAAATGCAGATATCATGAATATTGTAGTTAAACAAAATTATAGGAATCAAGGCATTGGTTCATCACTTTTAGAAAAAATTTTATCATTATCTAAGAGTTTAAACATATCTCATATTTGTTTAGAAGTTAGTCAAGATAATCTATATGCTATTAATTTATATAAAAAATTCGGATTTACTGAAATTGGATTTCGTAAAAATTATTATATAAATAACTCTACTAAAAAAAATGGAATCATTATGAGCTTAAATTTATCATAATGATCCTTTTTATCATTTTTATATTATTCAATTATTCATACCATTCTAATTCCCAATCATCCAAAATTACGGTATCACCTTCTGTAACTCCCATTTGTTTTAATTTTTCTTCTATTCCCATATTTTTTAAACATTTTTGTAAATAATACATTGATTCATTATCTTCAATGTTTACTCTTCCCATTAGTCTTTGTACTGCTCTTCCAGAAACAATAAATACACCATCTTCCTTTTTTATTGTCCATTCATCTTTTCTATCTTCTAGTGTATATACTCTTTTTTCTTCTAATTCTACTAATTCTTCTTTTGGTAATGATTTTAAAGTATCTGCTACATAATCAATTAATTCTTGAATACCTTGTTTAGTTACAGCTGATATTTTATATAGCTCTAATCCTTCTTTTTTTGCTAATTCTTCTACTTCTTTTAGAAGTTTCTCATCTTGCATTATATCTATCTTATTTGCTACTATGATTTGTTTTCTAGTAGCTAGTTTTTCACTATACTTTCTTAATTCCTTATTAATTGCATAAAAATCTTCTACTGGATTTCTTCCTTCTTGTCCTGAAACATCTAAAAAATGTAATAATAATCTTGTTCTTTCAACATGTCTTAGAAATTGTATTCCTAGTCCTACTCCTTCACTTGCACCTTCTATAATTCCAGGAATATCTGCAATTACAAAACCATTATTATCTTTTGTCTTTACTACACCCAGATTTGGTATAATTGTAGTAAAATGATAGTTGGCAATTTTAGGTTTTGCATCTGTTACAATTGATAAAAAAGTAGATTTTCCTACATTCGGGAACCCTAAAAGACCTACATCAGCTAATAATTTTAATTCTAATATAAGTTCCTTTTCTTCTCCTTTTTCTCCATCTTCTGAAAATCTAGGAGCTTGTCTTGTTGCAGTCGCAAAATGTGAGTTACCTCTTCCTCCACGACCACCTTTTAGAACTAATTCAGTCTGATCTGGTTTAGATAAATCTGCAACTACTTTTCCTGTTTCAACATCTTTTATAACAGTACCAATTGGAACTCTAATATATAAATCTTCACCATATTTGCCATTGCAATGACTTCCACTTCCGTTTTCCCCATTTTTAGCTTTAAATTTCCTATTATAACGAAAATCAATCAAAGTGTTCTTGTCTTTATCTACTTTGAAATAGATATTTCCACCATTGCCACCATCTCCACCGATCTGGTCCTCCTGCTGCTACATATTTTTCTCTACGAAATGTTGCAGCACCATTCCCACCATCTCCTGATTTAATTATTATCTTTGTATAATCTGTAAACATACTCTCTCCTTTTTTTGGGGGACAGGACTCAAGTCTTTCATTATTTTTGTCGTTTATTGTCATTTTTTCCATTTTTTATAATTCGACATTTTACTTATAATTTTTGAAATGTTTTTGTGGTGTCCCTAATAATTCAATTTCATTGCTTCTTTTACTTTTCTCATTGTTTCTTTTGCTACTTTTTGTGCTTTTGCTGTTCCTTCCATTAGTATTTTATCTACTTCTTCTATGTGTTCTTCATAGTATGCTCTTTTTTCCCTTATTGGTTTTAGAGTTCCTGCAATATTTTTAGCTAATTGCTTTTTACATGCTACACACCCGACGTTTTCCTGCTTTGCATTCTTCACATACTTGTTTTACTTCCTCTTTTGTGCTAAATAAATTGTGATAATATGCAACCATACATATATCAGGATTCCCTAAATCATCCTTTTTTATTCTGTTTGGGTCTGTTACAGCACTCATTACTTTTTTAGTTATTTCCTCTTCACTATCTGATAGGTAAATTGCATTTCCAAGTGATTTACCCATTTTTTCATTTCCATCTAATCCTTTTATTCTTTTTCCTTCTGATAATACAATTTTAGGTTCTTTTAACACTTCTCCATATATATTATTAAATTTTCTTACAATTTCTCTAGCCTGTTCTATTAATGGTTCTTGATCTTCTCCTGCTGGAACTAGCTCTCCTTCAAATGTTGTTATGTCTGCTGCTTGACTTACAGGATATCCTAAAAATCCATATGTTACACTTTCTCCAAATAGTTCCTTTTTTTGGGCTATTTCTGTTTTTACAGTTGGATTTCGTTCCAATCTTGAGATTGTTACTAAATTTGAATAGTATATCGTTAATTCTGCTGTCTCAGATATCATTGATTGAATATATATTGTTGTTTTTTTAGGATCAATTCCACATGACAGATAATCTATTGCTAATTCTCTTACATTTTTTCTTACTTTTTCTGGATTATTGAAATTATCTGTTAATGCTTGTACATCTGCAATTAGTATATACATATCATATTTTCCTGAATTTTGCATTTCTACTCTTTTTTGTAAAGATCCAAAATAATGTCCTATATGTAACTTACCAGTTGGTCTATCTCCTGTTAATATTCTCTTTTTTTCCATTTTTATCTATCTCCACATTTTATTTATCGTTCATTTCTTTTTCTCCATTATATTCGTTTACTAAATATAGTGGTCTATTTTTTGTTTCATTAAATATTCTTCCTAAATATTCCCCTATGATTCCAAATAATAATATTTGAACTCCTGAAAAGAATAATATCAAAAGAATTATTGCTTGAAATGCTTGTATTGCTTCATTTATCACACAAGCTTTTACAATTACATATATGAAATACACAAATAGTACAATAAATGTTGGTATAGCAATAAATGTTGATAGTCTAAGTGGTGATGTAGTAAATGATGTTATTCCATCAATTGCTAAATCCATTAGTTTAATATAATTCCATTTAGTTGAACCTGCAACCCTTGGATCTCTATCATATAATACTTCTTTTTTATTATAACCTATCCAACTAAACATGCTTTTTGTATTTCTTTGAGATTCCCTTAGTTTCTTTAAAGCATTTACACATCTTCTATCTAATAATCTAAAATCTCCTGTGTCTTTTTGTATTTCAACTTTTGTAAGATGTTGTAATACTTTATAATACATCTTTGATGTGAATTTCTTTAGCCATGTTTCTCCTTTTCTTGAACGCCTTTTAGCATATACATCATCATATCCTTCTTCCCAATATTTTACCAATTCTGGAATAAGTTCTGGTGGATCTTGAAGATCAGCATCCATAAATATTACACAATCTCCTGTTGCATAATCTAAACCTGCTATCATAGCAATTTCTTTACCAAAATTTCTAGAAAAGTCAACATAGCATATTCTACTATCTTTTTCTCTCATTTCTTTTATTATTTTTATTGTTTTATCTTTACTGCCGTCATTTACAAAAAGTATTTCAAATTCATAGTTCTTCATATTTTCCATTAAATTTTCAATTCTTTCGTATAATATTGGTAGAGATTCTTCTTCATTATATGCTGGAATAATTATGCTTATTTTTTTCATATTTTATCTTCCTTCCATTTTTTATTATATTTGTGTGTTATTTAATAATATATTTTTATTTTGTATTTATTTTTCTTTGTTAGTTTTAAATGCAAAAAATTTACTAATAAAGAAATTCAAAACAATTACAACTACTGTTACTAGACATTTACTAACTATATTAGGAATTGATGTTTGGAATAATACTAAACATCCAAAAAATTCAACTACCATAGTAAAAGCTCTTCCTAGCATAAATTTAAAAAATTGTATTAATCTTTCTTTTATTTTTCTTGCTTCTGAATGGAATACTAAATCCTTATTTGTAATATATGCAAATAATACTGCAAGTACTATTGCAATTATATTTGATACATTTTCATCCCAAAGTAATAAACTATTCATTATATAAAACGTTCCTAAATTTACTACTGTTGTAAGGATTCCAAAAACTATATATAAAATTACTTCCTTTGTACATACTTTTTTTATTAGCGCTTTTATTTTTTCCATTTCGAGTCCTTTCTATTTTTTGCTATATTGTATATAACATTAATTATTAAAATTTAAAAATAATTCACCTAGTGGTCTTTCCTCATTTATTCTTTTTATTGTTTCAGCAAATAATGGAGCAATAGATAATACTGTTATATTATCTATTCGCTTTTCTTCTGGTACTGGTATAGTATTGGTAACTACTAGTTCTTTAATATCTGATTTGCTAATTCTTTCGATTGCTGGTCCTGATAATACTGGATGAGTACATCCTGCATATATGGCTTTTGCACCAAATTTTTTTAATACTTTTACAGTTTCCATCATCGAACCTGCAGTATCAATTTCATCATCAAATATTATTGCATTTTTATCTTTTACATCTCCAATTATAGTACTTGCAATAGCTCTATCATCATTTGCTTCTCTTCTTTTATCTACTAAAGCTATTGGGCAATTAAAGAATTCAGAATATTTATACGCTTTTTTTGAACTACCTGCATCAGTAGCTACTATTACCATGTTATCAAGATTTTTCTCTTTAAAGTACTCTTCTAAAATGTGTTCTCCTGTTAATCTATCACAATTAATATTGAAATATGCCTGAATAGCTGGATTGTGTAAATCACATGTTATCACTCTAGTAGCTCCTGCAGCTTCTATAAGTTGTGCCATTAATTTTGCCGTTATTGGTATTCTTGCTTGATCTTTTTTATCAGATCTTGAATATGGAAAATATGGAAGTATAACATTTACATTTTTTGCTGATGCTCTTTTTACTGCATCTATAGTAATTAACAATTCCATTATTCTCTCATTTACAGGGGGTTCATTTGTTTGAACTAGATATACATCTTGTGCTCTTACAGTTTCCATTATTTTAACAAAATTATTATCGTTCTTAAATTTCATAGAGTTTAGTTTTCCTTGTTCTATTTCAAGGCATTCACAAATCTCTTTAGTAAAACTATCAGCAGATTTGCTACAAGAAAATACTTTAACATTTTTCATAATACTAATCTCCTTTTTTTATTTATTTAAAATTCCACACTTAAGCTATATATAGTATAAATGTGGAATTAAAATATTATAATTGTTCTGCAAATCCTTTTTGTAATTTTTTAAATATAAAATATCCTACAATTGTTAGTACAACTGAAATTCCAAGTAGACAAGTTAATATTTTCATATTTGGCATCTGATGATAATAGAATATATCTCTATATGCATTAATTAAATGTGTCATAGGATTTATTTTCATTAATATTTGTAATTTATGTGGTAATTGTTCTAATTTATATACAATTGGTGTTCCATAAAAAGCTGCCATTAAAACAATTCCAATAATGTGTTCTAAATCTCTAAAATATACAGTTATTGCTGATACAATAAATGAAATTCCTAATAATAATATATACTGTATTAGTAATATAAATGGATATAATAATACATGCCATGAAAGTCCTACTTGTGAAAATATTACAAATGCTAATATTATTATTGTTGAAATCATAAAGTTAACTGCTCCACTTGTCACTACTGATATAGGTAATATTTCTCTTGGAAAATATACCTTTTTTATAATATCAGCATTTCCTATTACAGTAAATGCTGCTTGTGATATTACTGTTGTAAAGTATGTCCAAGGTATTAATGCAACACAAACATATATATAATATGTCTGTTGATAATATGTATCTGCATTTGGATCACCCTTACCTGTCAATAATGCTCCAAAAACTACAGAATAAACTAATAATTGTAATAATGGATTTAAAAATGACCATAGAACACCTAATATTGAATTCTTATATCTGCCTCTTATCTCTTTTTTTACATTTGTTTTTAATAATTCTCTATAATTATATATTTTTTTAAATATGTTCATATATTTCTCCTTGTTTAGTATTTGTACTTTTTATAGTTTTTATGTTGTTACCCTTAAATATTCATCTACTACTTCCTTTGTATTTCCGTCCATTCTCACTTCTCCATTATATAGCCATATTGCTCTATCACATAAGTTTCTAACAGACTCCATACTGTGTGTAACAAATACCATTGTTTTTCCTTCTTTTCGTAATTCACGCATTTTATTAAAACATTTTTCCTGAAAATGTTGATCTCCTACTGATAATATTTCATCAATTAATAATATCTCTGCATCTACATTTATTGCAACAGAAAAGGCAAGTCTCATATATTGTCCTGAAGAATAAGTTCTTACAGGGTTGTCTATTAACTCTCCTAATTCAGAAAATTCTATTATTTGATTTAATCTATTATCAATTTCCTTTCTTGTTAGTCCAAATATTGATGCATTAAAATATATATTTTCTCTTCCTGTAAAGTCAGGATGGAAACCAGCTCCAAGTTCTAGCAATGATGTAAGCTTTCCTGTTGTCTCTATAGTTCCTTTATTTGGAAAAATTATTTTAGTCATCAATTTTAAAAGTGTCGATTTACCACTTCCATTTACACCTATTAAACCTACTGTTTCTCCCTTTTTTATTTCTAAATTTATATCTTTTAATATTTCTCTTTTTTCTCTTTTTTTATTTCTTGATAAAAACAATATTCTCTCTTTTAAAGTATTTGCTCTATCATAATACACTGTAAAGCTTTTATATACATGATCAACTTTTATTGCTATATCATTTTCTGTTTCTTTCATTTTTTTGCTCCTTTTGTATATTTTTAATTCGTTGTAATTATATCATAAAATCATACGTTGTCAAATAGATTTTCTTTAAATATGCTATTTAAATATAAAAAATAGTGAATCGTTAAAATCAATTCACTATTTTTGTTTATTCAACATCTAATCTGTTTTAGATTCTTTTTCTTCTATATTCTCTTTAGTTATATTACTATTTACTGTTTCCTCTTTTTGAATGCTAGTTTCATTTTTTTCTGCTTTTTCCGTTGTATCTTTACTTTCACTTATAACTTCTTGCTTTTCTACTATTTCTGAACTTGTATCTTCTACTTCCTTTTCTATCTTTTGTTCTGTCTCTCGTTTCATTAATACTTTTACTCTTTGTTTTGCTTGTACTAATATTTTATTCTTTTCTATTAATACTTTATTTCCATTTGTACAAATTCCTATTTGTCCTTGTGGTGTTATTTTTGCTATTTGTGTTTTTGATTCTGTTGGTGCTGTATTTTTCTTTCCTGTTAATTTTACCTCTAAATAGTATTCTTTTGTTGTATCTAG
>OLJF01001189.1_pt1 | contig 17533 bp, 10 predicted proteins | sample 1609751 | NCBI WGS metagenome assembly OLJF01 (sample SAMEA4350171, study PRJEB24818) | metagenome | biome: human; feature: gut; material: faeces | place: Denmark | collected 2013-09
GGAGTACCGATGGCATCCTGACGACGGTAACGCTTGCCGATGCTGTCTTTCTCATCATACTGGCAGTGGAAATGGAACTTCAAGTCATTCATAATCTCACGCGCCTTCTCGGGCAGGCCGTCTTTCTTCACCAACGGCATCACGGCCAGTTTCACCGGAGCCAGAGCAGCAGGCAATTTCAGCACGACACGAGTTTCACCACTTTCCAATGTTTCTTCTGTATAAGCAGCACTCATAATGCTAAGGAACATACGGTCCACACCGATAGATGTTTCAATAACATACGGAGTATAGCTTTCGTTCAATTCCGGATCGAAATACTTGATACTCTTGCCACTGAACTTCTCGTGCTGGCTCAAGTCAAAGTTCGTACGGCTGTGAATACCTTCCACTTCCTTGAATCCAAACGGCATCAGGAATTCGATGTCTGTAGCTGCGTTGGCATAATGTGCCAGTTTGTCGTGGTCATGGAAACGGTAATGATCATCACCGAAACCTAATGCTTTATGCCATTTCAAACGAATTTCTTTCCATTTGGGGAACCACTCCAGCTCAGTACCAGGTTTTACGAAGAATTGCATCTCCATCTGTTCAAACTCACGCATACGGAAAATGAATTGGCGGGCTACAATCTCGTTACGGAAAGCTTTACCAATCTGAGCGATACCGAAAGGAATCTTCATACGGCCGGTTTTCTGTACATTCAAGTAATTGACAAAAATACCCTGCGCTGTTTCCGGACGAAGATAAATCTTCATGGCACCATCGGCAGTAGAACCCATTTCGGTGGAGAACATCAAATTGAACTGACGTACTTCAGTCCAGTTCTTGGTTCCCGAAATAGGACAAACAATCTCTTCATCAATGATAATCTGACGAAGTTCATCCAAATCATTGTCGTTCAAAGCTTTTGAGAATCGTTCATGTAAAGCGTCACGCTTGGCCTGATGCTCCAGAACACGACCGTTGGTGCTACGAAACTGAGCCTCATCAAAAGCATCCCCGAATCTCTTGGCAGCCTTGGCCACTTCTTTGTTTATCTTCTCGTCATATTTGGCAAGCTGGTCTTCAATCAGCACATCGGCACGATAACGTTTTTTAGAATCGCGGTTGTCAATCAGAGGATCATTGAACGCGTCCACATGTCCGGAAGCCTTCCAAATAGTAGGATGCATAAAAATAGCAGAATCAATTCCTACGATGTTCTCGTGCAGCAGCACCATACTCTGCCACCAATATTGCTTGATATTATTCTTCAACTCCACTCCCATCTGACCGTAATCGTATACAGCGCCTAGTCCGTCATATATATCACTGGACGGAAATACAAAACCATACTCTTTACAGTGCGATACTAATTTCTTAAAAACATCTTCTTGTGCCATTTTCTTATCTGTTTATTCTTACACTTTTGTTGTTTTTTCCTGTTTTCAACCTTTAATAAGGGCGAAATAATATGCAAAGTAAATGATTTTTTTCAATAAAAGTCGTATTTTTGCGTGCATATCATCAGAACATTAAGGAATTTAAATATATATGAGCGACGATTTTATTGATAAAGAGGAACAAAACGAAGAAAATATCCCCACACCGGAGAACGGACACTCGGACTATAAACCTACCGATACCAAAAACACAGGGGTGAAGCACCAGCTGAGTGGAATGTATCAGAACTGGTTTTTGGACTATGCCTCTTACGTAATATTGGAACGTGCCGTACCGCACATCAATGACGGTTTGAAACCTGTCCAAAGACGTATCCTCCACTCTATGAAAAGATTGGATGACGGCCGATATAACAAAGTAGCAAATATTGTAGGACATACCATGCAGTTTCATCCGCACGGCGATGCTTCCATAGGCGACGCGTTGGTACAGCTAGGCCAAAAGGATCTGTTAATAGACTGTCAGGGAAACTGGGGTAACATACTGACAGGAGATGGTGCCGCTGCCCCCCGTTATATCGAAGCACGTCTATCCAAATTTGCATTGGACGTGGTTTTCAATCCCAAAACCACCGAATGGCAAGCGTCATACGACGGACGAAACAAAGAGCCGATCACCCTACCTGTCAAATTCCCGCTCTTGCTCGCTCAGGGAGTAGAAGGTATTGCTGTGGGCCTTTCTTCCAAAATCCTACCACACAATTTTAACGAACTGTGTGATGCCTCCATTGCCTATTTGCGTGGTGAGGAATTCAAACTCTATCCCGATTTCCAGACAGGAGGCTCTATTGATGTATCCCGCTACAACGATGGAGAACGCGGAGGAATGGTGAAGGTACGTGCTAAAATCAATAAAATAGACAACAAAACATTGTCCATAGCCGAAGTGCCTTTCGGAAAGACTGTCCCGGGGGTATGCGACTCTATTGTCAAAGCCAGTGAAAAAGGAAAAATCAAGATTCGGAAAGTAGAAGATCTTACTTCTGAAAAAGTGGAAATCCTAGTGCACCTTGCTCCGGGAGTATCCTCGGACAAAACCTTGGACGCGCTCTATGCATTTACTGATTGTGAAGTAAGCATATCCCCCAATTGTTGCGTTATTGATGAAAAGAAGCCCCACTTCCTTACTGTCAGTGCCGTCCTTAAAAAAGCCACAGACAACACGTTGTCCCTGCTTCGTCAAGAGTTGGAAATACACAAAGGAGAATTGCTTGAAAACCTTCATTTCGCATCATTGGAAAAAATCTTTATCGAAGAACGGATTTATAAGGAAGTAAAGTTCGAGCAATCCGAAAATACAGACGCCGCCTGCGAGTTCATTGATGAACGGCTGACTCCTTTCTATTCGCAATTTATCCGTGAAGTGACCAAAGAGGATATTCTGAAGTTATTGGATATCAAGATGGCCCGAATTCTGAAGTTCAACAAGGATAAAGCAGATGAAAACATAGCCCGTATCAAGGAACAGATTGAAGAAATAAACAATCATCTGGCACATATCGTAGAATATACCATTGACTGGTATCAGATGTTGAAAGATAAATATGGCAAACAATACCCCCGCCGTACAGAGTTGCGTAACTTCGATACCATTGAGGCGGCGAAGGTAGTGGAAGCTAACGAAAAACTCTATATCAACCGCGAAGAAGGCTTTATCGGCACCACCTTGAAAAAAGATGAATTTATAGCCAACTGTTCAGACATAGACGATGTGATTATCTTCTATAAAGACGGCAAATATAAAGTAGTTCGCGTAACAGACAAAATGTTTGTCGGCAAGAATGTTCTCTATGTCAATATCTTCAAGAAAAACGACAAACGTACCATATACAATGTGGTTTATCGTGATGGAAAAGAAGGGTTTCACTATATCAAACGGTTCAACATTACCTCCATCACCCGTGACCGTGAATATGATGTAACGCAAGGTACACCCGGCTCACGTATTGTTTACTTTACAGCCAATCCTAATGGAGAAGCAGAGGTTATCAAGATTACCTTAAAACCGAATCCACGTATCAAAAAAATCATATATGAAAAAGATTTCAGTGACATCAATATCAAGGGACGCCAGTCCATGGGCAATATCCTGTCTAAATACGAAGTACATAAAATAGCCTTAAAACAACGTGGCGGCTCTACTTTGGGTGGAAGAAAAGTATGGTTTGACCGGGATGTGCTCCGCTTGAACTATGACGGACGCGGTGAATATCTGGGAGAATTCCAAAGTGACGAATTGATTTTAATAGTCCATGAAAATGGAGAATTCTATACTAGTAACTTCGATTTGAATAATCATTATGATCCGGGAATCCGCATCATTGAGAAGTTCGACGCCAACAAGGTATGGTCTGCCGCTTTATTTGATGCCGATCAGGGATATCCTTATCTGAAACGATTCACTTTTGAATCCACTTCACGCCGTCTCAATTATTTGGGCGAGAACAAGGAAAGCCGTTCTATATTGCTTACTTGTGTGGTTTATCCACGCATACAAGTCATATTCGGAGAACATGATAGTTTCCGTGATCCATTGGAAATAGATGTGGACGAATTCATCGGAATTAAGAGTTTCAAAGCGAAAGGAAAACGAATCAGTACTTACAACATTGAACAAATAAACGAGCTGGAGCCTTTACGTTTTCCCGAACCTCCCAAAGAAGAGGACGGTGCGGAAGAGGGGACTGATAAAAATGAAGAAGCTGCTGAAATTGAAGATCCGGATCATGGTAAGAGTGAAACAGATATCATTGATGAAATTACCGGCCAGATGAAACTGTTTTAAGAAATGAAAAAAATTCTCCTATTATTACTGTCCCTGTTTCTTGGTCTGCCTTCACAGGCTCAGGAAGACAGCTTACGAGCAAACCGCTACGTTATGAGGGCTACTCTTTACGGTGTCGGTTTTACAAATATATTGGACACCTATCTTTCACCGATGGAATATACCGGACCCGAAATTCGTATCCTGCGTGAAAGTATGCGCATGACCAAACTGATGAATGGCAACGTATCTGTTCAAAGTCTGTTCCAAGCCAATCTGTCCCTGACTGAGAATAAAGCAGAAACAAGTAACGAAATGTCAGGTATGGTCAATTGGAATTATGCACTGCATTACCAGTTCCGGCTGACAGAAAACTTGAAGATACTGGCGGGTCCCATGCTGGACTTGAACGGCGGATTCATCTATAACATGCGAAATTCTAATAATCCTGCCCAAGCCAAAGCATATGTCAATCTGGCGGCATCGGGTATGGTCATCTATCGGTTCCATATCGGTAACTATCCGCTGATAGCCCGTTATCAAGCCAATTTGCCTGTCATGGGGGTTATGTTTTCCCCGGAATACGGACAATCTTATTATGAGATATTCAGTTTAAAGAATGGCGGCAAGAATGTGCTGTTCACTTCCCTGCATAACCAACCTTCCTTGCGGCAATTGGTTACATTGGATTTTCCTATCCGGTCAGTCAATATGCGTTTCGGATACCTATGTGATATCCAGCAGGCGAAAGTCAATAATCTGAAAAGTCATATATGGTCACACGCCTTTATGATAGGTTTCGTGAAAAACTTCTATTTATTAAAAGGTAAGAACAAAGTGGCGATGCCCAGCCGGGTCAGCCCTTATTAATATAGAGAATGAAAAGAAATAGTTATTTTTTTATCAGTCTGTTATTGTCTGTTGTATTATTTACTTCGTGCATCACGGAGGACGAATACGACAACTCCCCCGAAGGCAACTTCGAAGCGTTATGGCAGACTATCGACCGCCAGTATTGTTTCCTTGACTATAAAAAGCAGGAATACGGATTGGACTGGAATGAAATATATAGCCAGTACAAACAGAGAATATCAAAAGGCATGAATAATGAACAGTTATTCGAAGTTCTGGCAGATATGCTGAACGAGTTGCGTGACGGACACGTAAATCTGTCTTCCAAACTGGAGTACTCCCAATATCGTGAATGGTTTGACAGCTATCCGGCCAATTTCAGCGACAGCATCCAACGTGTCTATCTAGGTAAGGACTATGCCCAATCCTCAGGCATGAAGTATCAGGTATTCGAGGATAACATAGCCTATATTTATTGTGGCAGTTTCCAATCAGGTATCGGCGAAGGAAATCTGGACGAGATTCTAAACAAGCTGGCTATTTGCGATGGATTGATTATTGATGTGCGAAACAATTCCGGTGGTAACCTTACCACAGCCGAGAAATTAGCCGCACGTTTCACGAATGAAAAAGTGTTGGTAGGCTATATGTCCCATAAAACCGGACCGGGACACAATGATTTCTCAACTCCTAAAGCTGTTTGGCTGGAACCGTCACTAGATCGCGTACGCTGGCAAAAACAAGCGGTAGTGCTGACTAACCGCCGCTCTTTCAGCGCCACCAATGATTTTGTGAACAGAATGAAAATACTACCCAAAGTAACCATCATCGGTGACAAAACAGGTGGCGGTTCTGGTCTGCCCTTCTCTTCTGAACTGCCCAATGGCTGGTCTGTCCGCTTCTCGGCCAGTCCAATGTACGATGCGAATATGCAACATCTGGAATTTGGTATAGATCCGGACATCAAAGTCAATATGACCTCAGAGGATATGCAACGCAATGTGGATACAATTATTGAGGCTGCACGTGAATATTTACATAACCACAAAGAATAATTTCCTAAAAATCTTTGGTACTTAAGAAATATTCCTTATCTTTGCACCCGCTTACCGAAAGCAATTCGCGCGTGTGGCGTAATTGGTAGCCGCGCCAGACTTAGGATCTGGTGTCGTGAGACGTGTAGGTTCGAGTCCTATCACGCGCACAACATTCCATATAGAAACAGACAAAAACCCTCGAAATTAGATAATTTCGAGGGTTTTTGTCTATACCTGAAGAAACGAAGGCTCAAAAATTTCAGTATTGATAACACTACCAATCACCCACTTTTATCAACTTATTGGCTTTCCGATGATAAGCAATGGGTATTGATAAAACAAGCATTTCTTTTTCTATCCCACGCCATTGTACAATCTTTTAATCACTAAATTATTCAATATGCCTTCTATTATATTTTGAGGAAAAAGAGAATACTTCATCAGTTCCCTCTCTTTTCAAATTATTCATATAGATAGAACATACGCTCCATCATACTCCATTTTTCTTTAGCAAGTTCCCCTTTCCTACACTGTTGGAATATCGATACAAAGTCTTCCCATTCTTGCTGTCGAGGTAAAGTCGCGAGTTTAGCCATAGCAGATTCCCAATCAAAATCAATAGGAGTTTCGACAATCATGAACAATCGATTACCGCATATATATATTTCCATTTCTAAAATACCAACTGAACGGATCCCCTCTCTGATCTCCTGCCATGACTTCGCCTTACTATGACACTCCCGATACTTCGCTATCATCTCCGGATCATCCTTCAAATCCATTGTCTGGCAATATCTTTTTACCGGGTAGTCATATCTTTTCATTTCATATCCATTTTCTTTCATCTTATCTTAAACTTATGCCTGCTTAATTATACCCTTCATTCTGTTTCAGATTTTTATTCACATTCAAATCATTTTGAGGAATAGGAAAATATCGGTTATGTGCAGACCATGTACGTTTTTCAAACTGATAATACATATCTTCATCTACAGGAGAAGCCGTAACACCACTTCCTCTATAATTACGAGCTTGCGGATCATCCGACAATTTTACTCCGGTAAAAGTATGATTAAGTTCTTTCTCGGCAATGCCCCAACGTAACACGTCATAATATCGAAGCCCCTCGAATGCCAGTTCCACACGTCTTTCTTTACGAACCGCTTCACGAACAAGTTCCTGTGTTGCTACGTCTGTCTTTTTTATTCCAACCAATTTCACACGATCACGTATATCATTAATAGTCAGATCTAATAAGTTCTGGTCTACTGCATTCGGCTGCGATTCATTTACCGCTTCCAAATAGCTTAATAAGACCTCAGCATAACGCATTATAGGAGTATAAGTGGGAGTAGAACCTAAATTATTAGTTATAGACGGATCACAACCTTTCTTCGGACAATATCCATTAAATAAGGCAAACTTATTATAGCTATCTGCAGTATTAGCCCCCTTAAAGCAATCATAAATTATATCATTATACTTAGTTCCCTCATAACTTCCCAAAGGAGGTAAAAAAATAGAAGCATACAAACGCAAATCCCGATTAACATAAGGATCATTCTCATCATAAACCTCAGAAGTCTTAATATCCTTGCCGTCTGCACAAAAATATTCTTTCACTAATTCGTTATATGGTGAGAACTGATGCCACCCTCCATAAGCAGCTTCAGGATATAAATATTGATAACGTGAATTAGTATATAGATCCTTTATCCCCATAATACAAAATATTATCTCAGGGCTATATTCACCTCCTATTTGAAAAAGTTTCTCATAGCTGTCCTCTCCATTACGACGATCCAATTCATATATTCCCGAATCAATCACACTACGTAAAACAGTAGCAGCATCTACCCATCTCTCTTGCGCTAAGTAAAGACGACTTAAAAGTACCTTAGCTGCCCCCCTAGTAAACCGGCCATATTCCTCTGAGGAATATTGGACAGGCAACAAGTCTATAGCAGTCTTCAAGTCCTTCTCCACTTGCGAATAGACTTCAGCCTGAGGTGTTTGAGAAATAGAATTCGCTTCGTCCACCGACAGAGTTTTCAAAGGCATAGGAACATCCTTATAATAAAATGCCAAATTTAAAAAGAAATAAGCTCGTAAACACTTCACTTCGGCAGACCACTGTTCTTTTTTAGATTCTTCCATCGGACAATCCGTAATATTCTCTAGAAAAGTGTTGTACTTAGCTATTTGCGTATATGCATTTCCCCAATACCAACGTAAATTGCCATTAGTAGCCACCGTATTGGAACTAGCCATTAAAGTAGAAAAATTTTCCTTTTCTGTTCCATTTCCACCTGCAAAATCCAAATAAAGCAACCCTTGTGGCGTAGCAAAATCATCATGCGACCAACCAGTCTGGAAACGATAACATCCTGTCAATGCCAACATGGCATCCCCTTCACCAGTCCAAAAACTACCATCAGAAATTGCTGAAGGTGGCTCCTTATCTAATAAATCCGAGCAACCAGTTGTTACTAGTGATATAGCCAAAGCACATAAACAAGCCTTTGTCATTCCTAATGTATTATATATATTTTTCATAATGATTCTTAATTGAATGATTTACTTAGAACTTGAAATTAAATCCGAATGAATAAATACTATTGACCGGATAATAAGAGGGAGAATCCCCTGTTCCTATCTCATTTTCCGGATCCCAACCTTTATAGAAACTATTGAAAGAAAACAGATTTTGTCCGCTTACATAAACACGCACATTTTCCAAACCTATTTTTTTAGTCCATGCTTTGGGGAATGTATATCCTATTTGTATATTCTTTACTCGTAAGAAACTAGCATTACGGACCCAATAATCAGAAGTTTGAAGATTAGTGTCGTTCATATTCAAAGTTTCCAATCGAGGGTATTCAGCCCATTTATCAGGATTTTCTTCCTTCCAACAAGATTCAGCCTGCCATCTCTGTATCTGTCCACCGTTGTAGAATGCATAAGCCATATAAGATCCTATCAAACGCTTATGACCTCCTAACCCTTGTAACAAAGCTGAAAAATCAAAACCTTTATAAGAAGTGGAAAGATTCAAACCATAATAAAACTTCGGGGTAGTACTTCCCAATACGGTACGATCATATTGCGCATCCACCTTACCATCGGGAACCCCGTCAGGACCACTAATATCTTTGTATTTCACATAACCAGGTTTCAATCCTGACTTACTTACCAATTGCTCAGGAGCCGCATCTATTTCCGCTTGGTCTACAAACAGTCCATCAGTTTCATATCCATATATAATACCTATCGGTTGCCCTACAATTCTGTTATTATTAATTTCTTCGGTAGCTCCGTTCGCCAATTTCTCAACTGCATTTTTTACCCATGTAAAATTAGGAGAAATACTAAACCGGAAATCACGTCCTATTTGTCCGTTATAAGTCAGATTTATTTCAATTCCTTCGTTCGAAACAGCTCCAACATTAGATTGTCCGACTTCACGTCCCATAATACTAGACACCTCAACTGGTGCTAAAATGTCCGAAGTATATTTATAAAAATAATCCAATGTTCCACTAAAACGTCCATTCAATAAACTAAAATCTAAACCAATATCCGTTATAGCCGTCTTTTCCCAAGTAATTTCCGGATTATTATAGGTTTTCATGTAAGCCCCAGACTGAAGAGTTACCGGATTTCCAAAAGGATAATCATGTCCAAGTTCATAAATCTGTTGGTAAGGATAAACACCTATATTTTGATTACCAAGTACACCATAGGAAGCACGCAATTTCAAATTATCAACTACAGCTGAAACTGCCGCATTCTTCCAAAAGTCCTCCTCAGAGATTCTCCACCCTGCAGAAACTGACGGGAAAAGTCCCCAACGATGACCGTCCGCAAAACGTGACGATCCATCATAGCGCAAATTAACCTCTAATAAATAACGATCTTTCCATGCATAATTTATACGCCCGAAAAAAGAAAGCAACGCATATTCTTCCAATGAACTATCATTAGTAGCTGTTGATTTATCTCCAGAACCTAATTCATACAAATAATTATTAGGAAACGTATTTCTATAACCTTCCAAACCTTTATTATTAGATTGTTCCACAGAAGTACCCGCCAATAACTTAAAGGTATGATTTTTAATTTGTTTTTCATAAGTAGCTAATGCTTCAAAAGTAGTATACGTATTATTTGCAGTCCATACATTTAAAGTAGCGGGTCCCACTGTCTTACTATCATCAAAATAAGTATCAGCCCGGTAGGCTTTATCATATTTAGTCCAGTAATTCATCCCTACTTTGCCTATAAAAGAAAGTCCGTCTACAGGAGTATTCCATGTCAATTGTCCGGAAGCACTTATATTTCTACTCACATTCTGCACAAAAGATTCACTCGCCAACCACGCTTCCGGACTATAATTATCCTGATATCCAAAACTTCCATCCGACTTTTGCCCGGCATAAATAGGTCCCTGACGAACAGCATATCCTATCATTCCATCAATACTTTGTGGTTCGCCATTAGGAGCATTATATTTATTATTATAAGCATTAATATTCAAATTAAGCATCAGCCCTTTGGCGATTTCACTTTTCATAGTAAACAGTGCAGTCATTCTTTCATTAGACGTTTTTGCCGTCATTCCTTCCTGATTTCTATAACCTACTGATAAATTATAACTCGTCGTAGCATTTCCTCCTTGTATGCTAAGATTATGTTGGTGTTGAAAACCAGAACCGGATTCCAACAGCCATTTTAAGTGATTTACATTTGGATAATTATCCGGATCAGATCCATCTCTATACTTTTGAATCTGTTCAGGTAAATAAGCTTCCTGCTTACCCATATTCCGCATAGCCATATTATAATATTCCGCATATTCCCATGATGGTAAAAAATCAGGCAATTCCGTAGGCTGTTGCCAACCAAAAGAATTACTATATGTAATAGTCGTTTTACCTTGTGCACCCTTCTTTGTTTCAATCAAGATAACCCCATTAGCAGCACGATTACCATAAATAGAAGCAGAAGCTGCATCTTTCAAAAAAGAAATGCTCTGAATATCATTAGGATCTACATCATCAATGTTACCTGATAAACCATCAATCAAGACCAATGGATCTGTTCCAGCTTTTGAAAATGTACCAGTTCCACGAATTTTAACAGTTGCTCCTTGTCCGGGACGACCTGAAGTTTGTAATACACTTAAACCTGGAGCCAAACCTGCCAGTGCTTGAGCAGTACTCATAACAGGTTTACTAGCCAAGTCTTCAGCTGAAACAGCAGCTACGGCTCCCGTTAAATTCACCTTTTTCTGTGTTCCATATCCAATCACAATTACTTCTTCCAACTTTTTTGTATCTTCTTCCATTATAATACGAAGTAACTTGTCACTTTCAACCTTTACTTCTTGCGAAATATAACCTACATAACTTATCTGGAGCATGTTTCCCATTTCAGCAGACAGAGAAAATTTGCCATCCAAATCAGTAACAGTTCCATTGGAAGTACCTTTAACCAAGATACTGACCCCAATTAACGGCTCACCGGAAAAATCAGTAACCAAACCATTGACATTACTCTGTGTCTGTGCCCAAGTAGTATAGCTCAGGCAACACATCAACAAGACCACCAAGAATCTTATTGGCTGCATACATTCTAATCTGTTTTTCATTATTCTATTGATTATTGGGTTAATTTTCAAGACATAACAAGGGCTTACCGACCTAAAAAAGCCGATAAATAAACCTACTTTATGCTATATTCACTTCTTTATCTTAAATACGGGAGCAATCTTATTCAACTGTACATCAGGCATATCAATAACAACTCCTTGCGCTGTACGAGTAAAAAATACCTTTCCATAACCTAACAACTCAATTTTAGTAATTTTATCAGGGTACAACTCACTTCCCGTTGCCAGCGATTGAATGACAACTTGCTTTTCTTCCGGCCATGCAAGGACTGTAGCATAGAGATATTTCTTGGTTTGAGTAAAACGGATTTCAGATGCAGTAGCTTTAGTGTAAGCACCTTCATTGAAACCTTGAGCATTAATCTTGATATCAGCATTGGCTATCGGACCTTCTCCGAAGACTTTCCACGGACGTGTATCATAAATAGCCTCTTTATTCATACTCATCCAGTCACCAAATTCATTTAAAATGGCTTCTTCCTTTTCATCAAAAGTTCCGTCAGCCCGAAGAGGAACACTAAGCAACAAATTCCCGTTCTTACTGATCACATCCACTAATAGTTTCACTACATCGGAAGCACTCTTATACCAACCGTTCTCCGCCAATCTGGTATCATAATGCCAACCGCCTAAACAAGAACAAGTCTGCCATGGCTCTTCATAAATACTATTGGGAGATCCCCTTTCCACATCCCATACCAAAGCTTTACGTTGCTCATCGGTAAGAATTTTACCAAACATAACAGCACTGAAATCCCCCTTACGAGCAACCATGTTGTGATTATAAAAATGTGCGGCAATCTTCAAACCCGCATCACTGATAGGATAAAACGGTACACCAGTCACATCAAAATAAATCAAATCAGGATTATAACGGTTTATTGCATCAATTGTACGATCATAAAAGTTTGTCACATATTCTTGAGTAGGAATACAAACACCATTTCCCCATGCCCATTGACGGTGAATCATACCGTCAGCCCAACTTCCAGCGCTTAACGGGTGATTCTGTGCATAAAGTTTTTGAGGATCGTAGCCTTCCCACCACTTACCCTTACCATCTTCTTTAGTCAAACATCCATCATAGGGTACACCTGCCTTCTCGCCATGACGGTCGTATCGTTGAGCCGGTTCATACCAGCTCCACGCATGATCCGCATGAAAACTGATACCAAATGGAAGACCGTTTTTCTTTGCAGCTTCAGCCCAGCCCGCCAATATATCCTTCTTAGGACCTATATTCACGGAATTCCATTCCTGATATTGGCTATCCCATAAATCATAATTATCATGGTGATTACCTAAAGCGAAGAAATACTGGGCACCAATCTTCTTATAAAAGGAAACCAATTTGTCCGGATCCCATTTCTCGGCTTTAAACAAAGGCAATATATCCTTGAAGCCCACTTCAGAGGGATGGCCATAATGTTCCACATGGTGCTTATACTCGCGCGAACCTTCCAAATAGAGAGAACGCGCCATCCAGTCGCCGGACCCTTCCACACATTGCGGTCCCCAATGTGCCCAAATACCAAATTTGGCATTTCTAAACCATTCAGGAACTTTATAGTTCTGCAATGATTCCCAAGTAGGTTCGAACTCTCCTTCCTGCATTTTTTCATTTTTCTCTGAAACAGGTACCTGGTAAGTCTGAGCCTCCAAAACTCCCGCCCAAAGCAACAAAGCCGAAGCCAAAAGAAAATGTTTTGCTTTCATAGTATAATTGCTTTATATGTTTTTCAATTATCAATAGTGCAAATATACAGAGTTGAAACCAATTTATATTATCCAAATGCGCCATTATATAGGACAATATCGACTTTTACCTGAGATAATTCAAAAACGAATACCAAAACAGGTGATTTGATATGAAAATATCGATTTCCCATTGGATTATATATATACTTTTGCTTACTTTGTACGAAACTGAATCTTTCATTCTAATACCTTAAGGAATATGACACAATCAATCGACCAATTACATTTACTTATATTAAATGTAGGACTAGCCATTCACAATGCAGACTGGAACTGGAAAAACGTAAGCAGCCCTTTTACCAGGCTCTATTATATAATGGAAGGAACTGCCCAAATAATATTTCCCGACGGAATACAGGAACTAAAACCACATCATCTATATCTGGTGCCATCATTCACTACCCATAGTTATCAGTGCAATTCTCATTTCACTCATTATTATCTCCATATATATGAAGACCATCAATCAGAATCCGGCATTCTGGAAGATTGGAATTTCCCGATAGAAATACCTGCGGGCAACCTGGAATTACCACTTATTAAAAGGTTATGTGAAATAAATCCTACCATGCAGCTTCCTCAATCCGACCCGACAAGCTATGACAACAACCCCACATTAATCAGAAACATCATTAAAAATAAACAGCGTACCTTCTGTGACAAAGTCGAATCCAGAGGTATAGTATATCAACTTATTGCCTGCTTTTTAAAAGACGCCAAACCTAAAGTGGAAGTCAACGATAACCGTATCCAAAAAGTCTTGTCCCACATCCGAAAAAATATCTATAAAACAGTAGATATAGACTCATTGGCAGCAATCTCATGCCTCTCAAAAGATCATTTTATCCGTCTTTTCAAAAAAGAAGTCGGTAACACACCGCTGCAATATATTAATCAGAAAAAAATAGAGAAAGCCCAATTAATTCTGATTACAGAGGATATTCCTGTAAAAAACATAGCTTATCTCCTTGCTTATGAAGACCATTCTTATTTCAACCGCTTATTCAAAAAAATCACAGGCGTTACTCCTCAGCAATATAGAGAACTATATAAAAAGTAACCGTCTTATTATTTTTACGCAAAGGTTTACGTACTTTTTTCAACCTCTTCCACCACATACCTAAAGGTTATTCCTCTATTTTTGATGCCGGAAATAAATCTAAAAATAAATAGAACTATGAATTACAATGAAATCGGGAAAACCGGTATGCGGGTTTCCAATCTTAGTTTCGGCGCATCTTCATTAGGAGGAGTTTTTCATGATATCCGCGAAGCAGAGGGTATCAAAGCTGTTTACACAGCAGTAGAGAATGGAATGAATTTTATTGATGTATCTCCCTACTACGGGCACTACAAGGCCGAAACCGTATTAGGCAAAGCATTGAAAGAAATCCCACGTGACAAATATTACCTCTCTACCAAAGTGGGACGCTATGGAAAAGATGGAATCAACACATGGGATTATTCCGGAAAACGTGCAACGGAAAGCGTTTATGAAAGCTTGGAAAGACTCCACATTGAATATATCGATCTGATTAATGTACACGATGTAGAGTTTTCAGACATGAATCAGGTAGTCAACGAAACATTACCTGCACTGGTAGAACTTAAAAAGAAAGGTATTGTGGGACATGTAGGTATCACAGATTTGCAATTAGAAAACTTAAAATGGGTCATTGATCACTCGGAACCAGGAACAGTAGAAAGCGTACTTAACTTCTGTCATTATTGTCTGAATGACGAGAAACTGACTGATTATCTGGATTATTTTGAATCAAAGAATATCGGCATCATCAATGCCTCCCCCCTTTCAATGGGCTTGCTCTCCCAACGTGGGGTTCCTGCATGGCATCCGGCCCCCCAATCACTGGTAGAAGCCTGTCGGAAAGCTGTTCAACATTGCCTGTCCAAAAATTATCCTATAGAGAAACTGGCTATTCAATATTCTGTCAGCAATCCACGTATCGCCACCACTTTGTTCAGTTCGGCCAATCCAGATAATGTATTGAAAAATATAACATACGCTGAAGAACCCATCGATTGGAACCTTGTAAAGGAAGTACAAGAAATTATCGGAAAACAAATGCGTGTCAGTTGGGCTAATTCATAATACAAAGGAGAATAATGATGGATTTTAACATAATAGATGCACATTCCCATCTTTGGTTACGGCAAAATACGGAAGTCAACGGATTGCCTATCCGTACTTTAACCAACGGACGTTCGTTATTTATGGGAGAAGAACGTCAGATGGTTCCGCCCTTTATGATTGACGGGCGGAATAGTGCCGAGGTTTTTCTCTCGAACATGGACTATGCACAAGTATCGGCTGCCGTAGTCACTCAGGAATTTATTGATGGCATCCAAAATGAATACCTCGCAAAAGTGGCCCATAAATACCCGGACCGTTTCTTTGTATGCGGTATGTGCGAATTTCGTAAACCCGGTTATCTGCAACAGGCCAAGGAATTAATAAGTTCTGGTTTCAAAGCAATAAAAATCCCAGCACACCGCCTTTTTCTAAAAGAAGGAAGAGTCATGCTGAACTGTGACGAAATGATGGAAATGTTCCATTACATGGAAGATAAAAACATTATCCTTTCCATTGATCTGGCTGATGGAAACACGCAAGTGCAGGAGATGAAAGAAATTATCCAGGAATGTCCGCAACTAAAAATCGCTATCGGACATTTCGGTATGGTTACAACTCCTCATTGGCAGGAACAAATAAAACTGGCCCGGCATACCCATGTCATGATAGAGTCAGGAGGCATTACCTGGTTGTTCAACAGTGAATTCTACCCGTTTGCAGGAGCGGTGAAGGCTATCAAAGAAGCAGCAGATTTGGTCGGTATGGACAAACTGATGTGGGGATCGGATTACCCGCGGACCATTACGGCCATTACTTACAAGATGTCTTACGATTTCATCCTTAAAACGACTGAAATGACACAAGAAGAGAAAGCACTTTTTTTAGGTAAAAACGCCGAAAGATTTTATGGTTTCAAAAATCTCATATCTCTTCCTTACATTAAAAACATGTCAGAATAATCAACTGACACTTATTAATCCATACCATGAAAAATAAGACCTATTATGTACCATTGATGCTCATATTCTGCCTGTTTTTCCTATGGGCTATCAGCAGCAATCTACTACCTACTATGATAAGACAGCTGATGAAAACCTGTGAGTTAAACGCTTTCGAAGCATCATTCACAGAAACAGCCTACTGGCTTGCCTATTTCATCTGTCCCATTCCCATCGCTATGTTCATGAAAAAATACAGCTACAAATCGGGAATTATTTTCGGGTTATTACTGGCAGCATGTGGTGGGTTACTGTTCTTCCCCGCTGCTATGCTGAAAGAATATTGGGCATATCTATGTATATTCTTCATCATTGCCACTGGAATGTGTTTTTTAGAAACAGCAGCCAATCCTTATGTAACCGCTTTGGGAGATCCAGAAAGTGCGCCCCGTCGATTGAATCTAGCACAATCATTCAATGGGCTGGGAGCTTTTATAGCCGCCATGTTTCTCAGCAAACTGATTCTGAGTGGCAACCACTATACCCGCAACACCCTGCCCGCTTCTTTTCCCGGTGGCTGGGAAGGTTACATTCAAACAGAAACAGACGCCATGAAACTTCCTTATCTGCTGCTAGCTATGTTACTCATTGTTATTGCCATCATCTTTATCTTCTCCAAATTACCTAAAATCAAAGAAGGAAATACGATGGAAGGAGTAGAATATAAAGGAGAAAAATTAATTGATTTCGGAGTCTTAAAACGTTCTCACCTTCGTTGGGGAGTCATTGCACAATTCTTCTACAATGGTGGTCAGACAGCCATTAACAGTTTATTTCTAGTCTACTGTTGTACCTATGCAGAACTACCTGAAAATACAGCCACCACCTTTTTCGGTCTTTATATGCTGGCTTTTTTGGCAGGAAGATGGACAGGCACACTACTCATGGTAAAATTCCGTCCACAAGACATGCT
>OLJF01001190.1_pt1 | contig 17533 bp, 22 predicted proteins | sample 1609751 | NCBI WGS metagenome assembly OLJF01 (sample SAMEA4350171, study PRJEB24818) | metagenome | biome: human; feature: gut; material: faeces | place: Denmark | collected 2013-09
GTGCGCCTTGCGGCGCACGTCGCTAATGGGTGAAAGTCCCTAATCCGCCCTAGTAGTGGGAAGGATACAGCCAAGACCAAGGGTGTCCATCGTGAGGTGGAATCTGAAGGAAGGTGGAGGCAAATCTCTGGTCTGACGAACAGAAATCACATCAGGCTATAGTTAAGGATAAGGCTGCATCACAAGCCAAAGTCCAATAACTACTCGGAATTAACTGTAGTAAATGTGGCAGATATATGGAGAGAAAGTGACGTGTGGTACCAAGGGAGGTCTCGTCAGCGGTTGGAAACAGAGTATGAAAACCGTCAGTAACAACGAATGGCGAGAAGTCAGCAGAGGTCATAGTACCATTATGGTTGCAAACATAGTGGGAAGGACTGAACTTTAGGAGATGTGAGTAAATGAATGTAACCAAAGATGGATTTAAGGACAGACAACTTCATATTGAGGACTATCTGCAAATGGTATCTGCGGAACAGAGAGAGTATGCAGAAGTGTCCGCCCATCAGAGGATTACTGAAAACAACGACATCATCACAGATTTTCAGACGGACAATCTAATGGAACAGATTTTACACAAGGATAACCTTAACAAGGCTTATAAGAAAGTGAAATCTAACAAAGGAGCAGGCGGCGTTGACGGAATGAGCGTAGATGAACTTCTAGGCTTTCTGAAAGACAACCAAGAGCAACTAATCCAACAGATAAAGGATGGGAAATATAAACCTAATCCAGTCCGTAGGGTAGAAATACCCAAAGAAACAAAAGGCGAGGTCAGAAAACTGGGAGTGCCAACAGTAGTTGACAGAGTGTTTCAACAGGCAATCACACAGGTATTAACGCCGATTTACGAGAAACAGTTCTCGGAGGATAGTTTTGGATTTCGACCGAACAGAGGTGCGCATGACGCACTGAAACAATGCCAGACAAATGTCAATGATGGATATGTATATGTGGTAGATATGGATTTAGAGAAGTTCTTTGACACAGTATGTCAGAGCAAACTAATTGAAGTACTATCACGAACCATCAAGGATGGGCGGGTAATATCACTCATTCACAAATATCTTAATGCTGGAGTTATCAGCAGAGGAATGTTCGAAAAGACAGAGGTCGGAATGCCACAAGGTGGACCATTAAGCCCACTCTTAAGTAACATCATGTTGAATGAATTGGATAAGGAACTTACACGGAGAGGGCATAGATTTGTCCGATACGCAGATGACTGTATGATTTTCTGTAAAAGCAGGAAAAGTGCAGAAAGAACCTTAAACAACATAGTGCCATATATTGAGGGAAAACTATTCCTTAAAGTAAATCGCACCAAGACGTGCGTGGCACATATCAGCAAAGTCAAATACCTTGGCTATAGCTTCTATAGATACAAGGGAATATGCAGATTTCGGGTACATCCTAAATCAGTAACAAAGATGAAGAATAAAATCAGAGAGCTTACTGACAGACATAACGGATGGGGAAATGAATATCGAGCATTAAAGCTGACACAGTTTATTAGAGGATGGGTAAATTACTTTGGAATGGCAGATATGAAAGGTCTGTTGCAGAGTAATGACAAGTGGTTACGCCATAGAATAAGGGCAATCTATTGGAAACAATGGAAGAAACCTAAAACGAAATACCGAAAGTTGAAAGAACTCGGAATGAATGAAGACTTTATTCAATGGCACGCAAATATGCGCCAGGGCATTTGGAACTGTAGCAATAATAGACTGGTACAGTTTGCCTTGAGTAATGAAAAACTCCGTGAATGGGGATATCCAACATTCACAGAGTTTTACCTGAAAATATGTGAAAACTAAAGAACCGCCGTATACCGAACGGTACGTACGGTGGTGTGGGAGGTCGGTAGATAAGATAATTATCTACCTCCTACCCGATTTCTTAATGCTACACTATATCTATAATATAAAATGTTATAGATATAGTGTAGCATATTAATAGATAAGTAAAATAACATGAGTGATCAACATGGTAATGAATAACCATGTTTTTTTCATAAAGTGTTAGACACGGGGTTATATAAAGTTTTTTGAAAGAGGTGATATGCATGAGAAGTGCTTTGGATATTGCAAGGTATGTTATTTGGTATTGTGGTCGGAATGATTTTGCTATTAGTAATTTAAAACTTCAGAAAATGTTATATTTTATACAGGCAGAATTTTTGGTTGAAACAGGGGCGCCTTGTTTTTTCGAAGACATAGAGGCGTGGGATTTTGGACCAGTTGTTCCAGAGGTTTATAGAGAATATAAAATATTTGGAAGTTCAGATATTCCTACATTTATTGTTAATAGAAGAGTTTCATTAAGAAGCAATGAAATGGATTTAATAAATGGAATGGTCGATGAATGTTCCCAATATACGGCATCGCAATTGGTTGAAATCACGCATAGTCAAGAACCATGGAGAGTTGCATATAACAGAGGTAGAAACAGAGTAATAAGTAATGACTCAATTAGAGAATATTTTAGCGATATATGAGGATGATTATATGATAAGAATAGATCCAGAAAAAGGAAATAATAAAGGAACAGCACAACATGAATTGAATCAAGATATCTACTCGGAGATGTCTAGTCAGATGTTTAATATTTGCGAACAATTGTCTGGTAAATGGAGCAATGATGTTGATAAAAAAAGTGAAAATGTAGTGTGTGATTTGGAAGAATATTTGAAAAAGCATGAAAGAATATTATATTCTTCAATATCAAATTATATATTTGGATTATATGGAGATGATTTATCTGAGGAGTTTGGTGATGAAAAAATAGGAAATATGCAAACAAATATTACAAGTGTTTTTCAGTATGCATATGGAGACAAGTTTAAGTCTTTTATCAATTCTAAAACTGAAAAAGAAAAAAGATTATTAAAAAAAATACCAGCAATTACTCTAAAATTGTTGGATCATATTAACTTGGCTTGTCAGCAGTGCAGTTCTCTTAAGCAAACGGATGAGGAATATAAGGAAAAATTTGATAAAAGCATAGTTCCATTTAAAGATAAATTACAAAAAGAGATGAATGCTCAATTATTGACGCTTGTAGGTATATTTACAGCCCTTTCTTTTTTGTTGTTTGGTGGAATAAGCTCTTTGGAAAATATATTTGCTGGAATACAAACTACTTCAATTTTGAAGTTAATTATTTTAGGTTGCATATGGGGATTATGTTTAGTAAATTTGATTTTTGTTTTTTTGTTTTGTGTGGCGAAAATGACAAATTTACCATTTGCATCAACGAATAAGGATGGAACTACAATATTTAAAAAATATCCTATATTTTGGTGGACCAATTATATCTTGGTGTCGATATTTATTATTGCAACAATACTGTTATATTTCCAAAAAAATCAAATGCTAGAATGGATTTATAAAAAATGCGCGGAAATACCGGCTTTAGTTTGCTTCGCAAGTTTTGTATTGATATTTGTTATTATGATTGCCGTTGAGCGTTTTTTGCAAAAGGCATGCAATGAAAAGGAATATTGATAGTTTCACACAATTCACATTTTAGTCATGTTATATTGTTATCAGAGATTTAAGGCACTCACCAAATGGTGGGTGTCTTTTTTGTGTGCAAAATAAGGAGGATGGTTGAATCATGGCTTATTCCGCATCTAAGGGATTGCTTGCTTTGCCGATAGATTATAGCAAAAGTAGTGGCTATACCTATCAGAAGCTATCGTACAAATACATACAGCCTAATGGTGCGTTGACTATTACACCTAATCAGATGCAGGATCTTGATTCTTACGTAAATGGTGACGGCTATTTGAAGCGTAAGGTGTTGAAACACAGCCGTACAAAGATTGAGTGGAACACGCCATATTTGACTTATGAGGATAAATGTAAATTGATCTTGGCAATACGAAAGGGGTATAAGCAGGGGGATGGTGACTACTCTTCTCGAACTATTCGTGCAAGGTACTACAACGACTGGGAAGATGATTACTCCACGGGTAAGTTCTATATGCCTGATGTACAGTTTCAATATGGCGGGTTGTATCACGGAGCACCAATGTATTTGCCGATCCGTTTGGCGTTGATTGAGCATTAGGAGGATGATTGTAATGATTGAATTGACTGAACAGCAAAAAAGAGCGTTCTACTCGCAAGGGTATTTTAATCGATACAAAATGTATTTTCCGGATCTTGATTTAACGATCGATAATGAAACAATCCACACAGAATCTGTGAAGATTGAAGAGAGTATTTGCAGTAATGAAGATTTAACGCTTGGTGGCTGCATTGCATCTTCGTGCGAATTTGAGGTGTCAGAGATCTTGCAGAATGATCTTAGTGGTATGGAGTTTATGTCTACGTTGGAGACAGTGGACGAAGAAGGCAATGCTGTGGCAGAGATCCCAATGGGAAAGTATCGTGTTTATTCTGTAGGAATGGTGGACGATAGGGACTATAAGAGAGTTGTGGCATATGATGCGATGCACAATGCTTCTGCTAGTATATCTGATTGGTATGAGGGATTATTTCCGGTGATCTCATCGAACGCGGTCACCAAGACCGATGATAATGGCACCGAGATCACGGTAATAGTGAAAAACTATGGGACGACTACGCTTAAAGCAATGCGCGAATCATTGTTGCAGCACTTAGGGATCCCGTATGAAGAGCAGTCATTAATCAACGATGACATGATCATCAGCAAAAGTCTGCAGCCATCGGGAGACAATTGCACCGGATTAATGATGCTCAAGTGGATGTGCGAGATCCACGGCGGTTTTGGCCGAATGAATCGTAATGGCAGATTTGAGGTAACGACCTTGCAATCTTCCGGGCTGTACCCGGATGAAGATCGGTACCCGGATGTAGACCTGTATCCGGAGAATGGCAATGCATCCTCAGTTGCGCTTGGCATTTCGGACGAGGAACCGAGAGCAGAGTACATAACGGCAAAATTTGAGGAATACATGACAAAATACATTACCGGCATCAATGTACGTACAGAGGACGATGATGTTGGATGCACAGTCGGAACAACGGAAAATCCGTATATCATTTCCGGAAATGCTTTGCTATTTGGAAAGACGGCCGCAGAACTAAAACCAATAGCCGAGAACATTCTGAATGTAATCAAGGATATTATTTACCGCCCAAATACAACGGAGTTGATCGGTCTGCCGTATGTAGAGGTTGGAGATGTATATTCGGTCGAAAAAGAAGATGTGGTGGAATCTTATGTGCTAAGCCGCACACTGTCCGGCATTCAGTTATTAAGGGATACCTACGAGGCAAAGGGTAGTGAAACACGATCCAATAACGTGAGCGATTCTTCGGAGTTGATCCGGACGAAAGCCAAGATCCTAAAGATTCAAAAGGATATTGATGGCGTGCGGATTGAGATGTCAGATCTGGAAGAGGAGACATCATCACAGTACGAGCAGACCAACAAAACAATAGTGCTTAAGGTGACGAATAAGGGCAAGATGGTTCAGGTGGGTTTGGGATCAGACCCGGATAAAGGTACAGAATTTAAGGTGGGAGCCGATAATATCGAACTGTCGGCGGAAGAGGTTATTGAACTGTTATCTGGTGGCACGATTAATTTGTCGGCCGGCGAGGGAATAACCATTGAGGCCCCGAATTTTCAGTTGAGCAAAGAAATCATAAAGATACTGACTAAGAATTTCACGCTAGACGAAGAGGGCAACGTAACAGCGGCTAACATTACGATCACTGGCGGCCACATCAAAATTGTATCAGACAGCAATGAGCCTTTGATCGAGATGCAATATGGTACTGGTGATAATATGGTAACGGCCGGATTGTCACCAGAAGGCGTGTATTATACTAATGTAACGGACACATGGGAAGAACGTAGCACTAGTGGTCTGATGACAAAGTATCGCACAGCAGTCAGTACGGAGCATAAAAACGGAACATGGCAGACAAACATGATAAAACAGCATACATTTGGCGATGCGCAGGACTGGGAGACAATCGAAGAGTACCCTGCGGCAGAAATTGCTTACCATGCTGTAAGTGGCAAGGAGATAAATCGCTTTTACAGCACGCAGACGAGCAGTTATTTCGCCGCTACGGCACCATTTTTTGACGCTGTTGATCTATGGAAAATTGATACGATCAATTGGGTTATGGCGAATGGATTTACCATAAATGATGCTTATACATCATGCTTTAAGCTGGCAGACGGCGTTGTGCATCTTGCCATGGATGTGAGAGGTGCGATTCCGGCCTGTAAATGGACAACGGTAGCTATGTTCCTGCCGGATGTATTTACAGGATTCAACATTGCACCGGTAACGACGAACGCTAAGCAAACAGTCATGTATCCCATCTTGACTTCGCAGTCCGGAGCTGGAGCGCAGGCGGTAGCACGGTTGACCTTGATCGGACCGGAGGTTGCCATAGAAATATATCAGTATGGGACAGCGGCAGCAGAATGGGCGCAGATAACGATGGACTACTGCGTTGAATTGAAGGAGGGTGATTAACGTGTACGAAAAAGTAACGCATGATCCGATCGGATGGAAAAACAAGCGTGTAGGGGGTACCAGCCTATCCGCGGAGAACCTCAACAAAATGGACGAGGACATCACCAAGATAGCAACGCAACTGGACAATGCCTACCAAGATTTATCGGGCAAGATCGAAGAAACGTCAATGCTGGTAGATACTATCAATGGGGAGGTGATCTAGTGGGAACTCTAAAAGAAAAGCTAAGCTACCTGTCTGAGACAAAAGAAGCAATTAAGCAGGCTCTTATCAAGCAACAGGTTACGGTGACGGATGAAGATACGTTTCGGAGCTATGCAGATAAGATATCCGGGATAGAGGGTGGCGGCGGGGGCAGTATACAGAAAATTGATGCTGGAGAAAATGAAACCGAATTACCTTATGGTGAAATAAGAGCAATAAGTATCGTTGATTTTCAGGTTGTGTATTATATCAATGAAAAGACGCAAGTAAAAGGAATAGTAAACGATATGGTAAAGATTAAGTGTTTGAAAAATAAAGAAACCTTGAAAACTTACACGAGTGTAGATTGGAGTTGATTATATGAAAGAAATAAATGTTGACCTTGGAAAATTAAAAACACATACAGAACAATTGACCTTGATAAAAAATGATCCAGAAGGACAAAAGGATGTATGGTTAGAAATTTTTGGATTATCCGCGGCGGATGGATTTACAGTTGAAGTTGGAATCTATAAAGATGCTTCCAAACAATTTCATTACTGGGAAATTTGTCATAAAGGAAGAGTTTTCGTACATTTAATACCTTGGCAACGCACTGATGATTATGTGTTGTCTGAGATGCGAGTTTATATCGGCGCAAATATGGTTGATTGGTACGGTGATAATAATGTTTTTGACTTGCAAATATTTATTTTCGATAATAATTTGCTTGTTGCATATGTTCACGGATCGACAATTTCAGTTGGATTTAATAACGGTATGGTTATTATTCCCCCAAACGATACAGCATTAGAATTTGGACAAATACGTTATGATATGTATTCTGCCGGAATTGCGTCAGGATATGAAACCGGTGTTTTGGGTGCTTCAAATTTTCACGGAGGTATAGATACAGTAAGTACGGCACTTACAGAAACATTATATGAATATTTTCAAGATGCGGTAATGGCTTCTCCTAATACACCATCAAGAAAAACTAGGGACAATGGAACTCTTGTACTAAGAGATTTTTCATTGTGCGGTTCTGATTTTGTGCCGCACGTAGTAGAAAATATGTGGATGATATGTTCAATGCCAACAGCATTGTTGACGCAACGGTTTATTAAACTAAATGGTACTAAGCATATGATTATTAGATCAAAAAAAGATAATGAACAATCGTGGTTTCTACTTGCTAATACTGGTGAGGAGTATACAGGAAGCAACGAAGACAATAGCTGGTAAGTGTTTCGAGAATAAGGGACAACTGGGAGCTTTAAGTTTATTTAATGCCGTAAGGCGGAAAGGAAGGTAAATAAAAATGGACAAATTACAAATTTATGCAGCACAGTTAGGACTGTCAACAATAACGGCAACCATTGCGTCAAAGTGTGGATTGCTTGGATGGATGCTAGTGGCGGTAGCTGCAGCAATGGTCATTGATTTTCTGGCCGGTATGGCCGCAAGTGCCAAGGAGGCAGTGGAACACCCGGATGATAAGTCATACGGATGGAGCAGCAGGAAAGGAATGATAGGGATCTTCAAGAAATTTGGTTACATACTTGTCATTGTGGCATCAATGATCGTAGATTTCCTGATCTATAAGCTGTCAGGAGTATTGTCGGTCACACTTCCGATGACCATGTTCTTCTCTACGCTGGTCACAGCGTGGTTCATTCTGAACGAATGCTTGAGCATCACGGAGAATGCCGGGAGAATGGGAGTGAAGGTACCTGCATTTCTGACAAAAGTGATTGCTGTCCTGAAGGGAACAGTGGAACATGAAGGGAATATATTGAAGGAAGATACAGAAATGGAGGAAACAGACTATGAAGAAAGAACATGACGTTAGAATTGACAGAACGAAGCTGCACCCTTGGCTGGATTATAAATTGACGGTGCTGCTGAAAAAGTGCGCAAAAAAGAAAATATATTTGATCATCACAGAAGGATTTCGGACGAAGAAATATCAAGATCAGTTGTATGCTAAAGGACGTACAAAGCCGGGCAAGGTAGTAACGAACGCAAAAGGAAGCACATACTCTAGTCAGCATATGTGGGGCATTGCGTTTGATATTGCGATTCAGTACAAAAAGGATCTGTATGATATTAACACGATCAAGAAAGTAGCAAAAATTGCTAAAGGTATCGGACTTGGTTGGGGTGGAGATTGGAAATCCATTGTCGATACGCCACATTTCTACTTGCCAAAATGGGGTAGCACGGCAACGGAATTGAAAAGAACTTACAAAACACCGGAAATGTTCAAAAAATCATGGACAAAGAGGGTGGTAAGAGATAAAGGACTGCTGCTCTGGAAAGCCACAAGTAAATTGACCGGTAGCTATTTGCGAATTCCAAAGGGGGCAAAAGTTGAAGTTCTTTTTGTGAGTTCCAAATCTTGGTATGCTAAAGTACGATACAAGGGAAAAGTAGGTCACGTAAACAAGAAGTTTATAGAATAAACAAGGTTTATATGATAAAATAGGTTTGTTACCGCCTCCTAGATTGGTACGGAAGGGAGGTGAACTGCGTGGAATATATCATTTCTCTTATTGTCACTGTTGCGGCTGGTGTAATTTGCCATTACATCATCAAATGGTTGGACGGTGACAAATAGTCGGTAGCCAGCCTGTGGAATTAAGCCTTTCCACACCAAAAAATAGGAATAGAAAACCCCGGTGCTGGAACACCGGGGTTTTTGTTTTGAAGTCGAACTGCATGGACTTCTCATTTCTCTTTGCCTATTGGCATTATAGCATATGCAAAATTCAAATACAATATACAAAAATTAGATATTGGTCAATTTTTCTGAATTTCCCCTATACTATTCTAATTATTCTATTCTTATCTATACTTAATCTATACTATACTAATCTAATCTACTTATGAGACCTAAAAGTAACCATTTGACAACCAATCTGTAACCAAAGATTCTAATTATGTATTTTGACGTATTTCATTTTTATTGTAAATACAGTATCTTTAGTGCCAGTAAGTGCTCTAGTCATTTCCTCCGGCTTTTCTATAGTCCCATATACAGTGATTATATCATTGGAAAGCAATTTAGGCGTTTTAGCTGCACGCTCGTCAAATACTACATACTCATCATCTGCATATATATCATATCCACTATAGGAATAGCATCTCAAAAATCCCTGCGTGAACAAACCATCTTCGGAAATTTGGTTTATTTGGCATTTGAGTTTGATTTTTTTGCCAACGTATTTGTTTGGATTGCGCATTACCTTTTTGTAGTTATATGTTTTACATGCATTTATGAATTTTGCCTTTTTTGCTTTAGCAGCTTTCTTTTCCTTAGCCTTAATCTGCTTCGATGATAATGTTGGCTTAGCCTTCGCTGCCTTTTTAGGCTTTGCCTTTTGCTTAGATTTTGCCTCTTGCTTGGGCTTTGAATTTGTCTTGCTTTTTTGTGAGTCTTTTTTGACTGCTGGTGTGTTAGTAACTTTGTTGGACACGGATGTACTATTTGTATTTTTAGTATCAGAATCTTTATCCGAATTACCGCATTGATATAGTAATGCACATACTAAGAAAAATATTATAATAGACCATAGGCATCCATGTTTCTTTTTCTTTGGAACATTATTGATATTTTGAACCCCGGCACTCTGAAATCCATTATTAGTTGGTTGAACCGGTGGAGTTTGTTGGATTTCTACCCTTATTCTGCAATTATCGCAATATGCGAAATCCTTGAATATGGGATTCCCGTTTATGTCAGTTCCACATGCTTCTTGACCAAAACGCATTTCTTGATTACATTTTTTACATTTCATTGTGATTCCTCCTTATTTTTGCAATCGTAACTCAATTAGTTTTTTTTCATAACCAGTTAAACGACTTAGTTGATTGATGGTATAATCTTTGTATTCGTATAGCATATCATCAGTAAGTAATAGATTCATAGCAAATGTGTTGGCTTCAATTTCCCTTTTGGAATTAAGTAACAGTGTTTGATTCCGGATGAAGTAGCAGTTTACTTTGCGATGCATGATAGCATGTCCAAGTTCGTGTGCCATAACAAGAGTTCTATCGTGATCTGATAAATCTTCGCTTAAGAATATGCATCTATGGTTTTTAAGGAACATATAGCATCCTTCAAATCCAAGTTTTCCTGTTTGAACAATTATTCCAAGAGCATCGGCTATTTCAAAGGGATTTGTTGTATCAAATTTTTTGATATAGTAGCTTACAAGTTTCTTTATATCCTTTTTCAATAAAATCACCCTAATCCTTTATTTCTTGTTTTTATTTGGATTGTACTTCTCCTTGTTTATTACTTTTAATTGTGTAAGCATAGATTCCAACTGTATCTTAAACAACTCTGCTGATTCAGGAGATAGTTCCTGACCATCGAAAGTTGCAGGGCCATCTTCACCAGATTGTAATTTTTGCATGATGTTGTTTAAGTCTTTGGCAATGTCTCTTTTATCTTTTGAATTGAGAATACTTTGCGTTTGTGGTGGATTTTCCTTATAATATTCAAATAGTTCATTATCTATACCATTGAAATCATATATGTGCGTCTGTGCTGGAATATCGTCCCATCCCATCAAATATCCAGGGGAACATTTTAGTGCATCAGCATACAATTGGACTTTTTTGTTTGATAACTCTCTTGATTTTTCAACCTTATTGACCGATGAACGCGAGGCATATCCTAGTTTTTTTGCAAGTTCTTCTTGTGTAAGTCCTAGTTCTTCTCTTCTTTTTCGTATTCTATCTCCAATAGTCATACTATCACATCTCCTTTCTTATAAGTAGAGTATAACACTTGTTGAAAAAATATTCAACAAATTTGTAAAAAGCTGTTGACAATAATGGAAACGTGGTATATAGTAATGCTTGTAGACATAAATATCAACAAAAATAACCATTAGAGAGGAAGTGAAAAATATTATGGTTGATACAGAGTTACTTGAAAAGCGCATTGCTGCATCTGGAAAGAAAATTGGATATTTGGCGAAAAAAATTGGAGTTTCAAGACAATATTTTAATATGAAACGTAATAATAAGGCTGATTTTACTAACAGAGAAACAGATATTCTGTGTAGAGAATTAGGAATTATAAAACTTATAGACAAAGAGCAAATTTTTTTTGTTAAAGATGTAGACAAAAACGGAAACATAAAAGGAGAACAATGAAAGAGATTTTAACAGTAAACAATGATACTCAGACAGTATCAGCGAGAGAGTTGCACGAAAGATTAAATATTGGCACACCATATCATAAATGGTTTCCAAGAATGTGTGAATATGGGTTTGAAGAAAATACGGATTACACAGTAACGGACAAAAATGTCCATAACTCAAATGGTGGCAAACAAACAATTAAAGACGCTGATATATCAATAGACATGGCAAAGCAGATATGTATGATTCAGCGTACACCAGAGGGAAAAGCTGTACGGCAATATTTGATCGATCTTGAAAAGGCATGGAATACACCAGAACAAGTCATGGCTAGAGCGTTGAAATATGCGGACAAGGAAATTGAGAAATTGAAGAAGTCAAATGCCGGACTGCTTGAAGATAACAAACGCATGAAGCCAAAAGAGATATTTGCCGATGCGGTATCAGCAAGCCACACATCAATCCTTGTCGGAGATATGGCAAAGCTGCTGAAACAGAATGGGGTTGAAATAGGTCAGAAGCGATTGTTCGAGTGGTTGCGTGAAAATGGATATTTGATCAAGCGAAAGGGTTCTGACTGGAACATGCCAACACAAAAGTCGATGGAAATGGGGCTTTTTGATATCAAGGAAAGCACCGTCAACAGCCCGGATGGATCTGTTCGCATCAATCGGACTACAAAAGTGACCGGTAAGGGGCAGCAGTATTTTATCAATAAATTTTTAATCAAACAGGAAAGGAGGGCGGTTATATGTTAATGGATGAAATGACATTAGAAGAGGCGTTGGAGTTACATGCTATTGGATTTGAGATTACTCTGAGAGCAGGACAAGTTGCAGAAATCAAGGAAAGAGAGGATTAGTCATGTTAAATGTGACAAGCGATAAGGGGATTTTTGATATTACCAAAAAGGAAATCACAATTCCATTGTCGGAGTACACGGATTTAATCGCAAAAGAGGCGATGTTGTCTCAAATAAGACATGCAGTCTCTAAGGAATCTGGAGACTACGGAACGATCGGCATTGTCAAAGCAATTTTGCAGATTGATGATCCAGAAGACAAAAAATAGGCCCATAGGTATTGCAGTACCGATGAGCCAAAAACAAAGGACTATAAAAGTCCATATCACATACAAGTGCATTGTAGCACGGAAAAGGAGAGATTGCAAAGTGAAAATTACATTAAAGAAGTTACATATGGAAAATTTTAAGAATGCGAAAGACCAGACATTTGAACTTGATCATATTACTAAGATCAAAGGGCAGAATGCATCTGGTAAGACAACAATTGTTGATGCATTCATGTGGTGTCTTTTTAACAAGGACAGTAAGGGCAATACGGATTTTGGTATCAGACCATTGGATGCAGCAGGAAATAAGGTTGATCATGTAGAGATCAAAGTGGATCTGTTACTGGACGTAGATGGAAGAGAGTACCAGATTACAAAGGTGCAGAAACAGAACTGGGTGAAAAAACGTGGCAACTTGGAAGCTACATTGCAAGGAAATGTCAATTCGTATGAGATTGACGGAGTGCCTAAGAAAGAAAAGGATTTTGAAGCTTTTGTGTCAGAAATCATTGACGAAGATCTTTTTCAACTGCTGACGAATCCAAGCACATTTGTAAATATGGCATGGAAAGATCAGCGTACAGAGCTGTTGAAGATGGTGCCGGAAGTGAATAACGATATGGTGATCGCATCCAATCCCGATGCATTTTCAGAATTAAACCTTGCTTTATCATTGCATACACCGGAAGATTTACAGGCTAAATCAAAGAAAGCATTGTCAGAGTATAAGAAAAAGCAGGTTGAGATACCGGCACGAATTGATGAAGTCAAAAAGTCAATGACGGATATTGATGTGGCTGAACTTGAATTGCAGCGTAATATTCTGAAAGAGCAGATAGCCGAGGTTGAGAAGTCGGAAGAAGATATGATTGCGCAATATGAACAGCACCAAAAAGAAACAGATAACCTTATGGATATGAAATTCAAGCTGTCAGACATGGAACGCAATGCGAATAAAGAAAACAATACTGCCAAGCGAAAATATGAGGAGCAGATAGCTGATTTTGATACAGATATATCATCTTTCAAAAGAAAGGTTGAGGTATATCAGCAGAATATCACTGATGCAAATGGAACTATTTCAGCATATGAGAAGAAACGCCAGGATTTATTAAATGATTGGAAAGAAGAAAACGCAAAGACATATATTGATACTTTGCAATTTGACGAAAGTAGTCTTACCTGCCCTATGTGTGGACAGTCTTACCCAAATGACAAAATTGAGCAGATTAAGGCTGATTTTAAGCAAAAAAAGATTGCTATTAAGGCAAAGTGGGAGAAAGACCATAATGATACTTTAGAGCGAATAGTTGCAGACGGAAATCGTTATAAAACACTTATTGAACAGATGCAGGGCAGGTTAAAGGATGCAAAAGCAAAGTTAGCAATGGAGCAGGAAAATTTGCAGAGTGCAGAGGTTGAGAAAAAGAAGATTGAGGATGTATTATCATCACTTCCGGATAAAATTGATATTTCAGATACAGAGGAATATAAGAAAATTGCCTCACAGATTGAGGAAAAAGAAAAAGTTCTAAAAACGGCTAACAGTGGTGCTGAAATGCGTCAGCAGTTGCGTGTTAAAAAGAATGGTCTGAAAGAAGAATTGCTTATTGTTGAAAAGCAGATTGCATCAGCAGAAAATTCCGCAAAAGAGGAACGCATCGAAGAGTTAGAGACAAAAATGCGTGAGATTGCTCAAAGTGTGGCAGACGAGGAAAAGATGCTTTATATGCTGGAGCAGTTCATGAAAGCTAAGATGCAGATCATTGAGAAGATGATCAATGAAAAGTTTGAAGAAGTAAACTGGAAACTGTTTAAAAAGCAGGAGAATGGTGCCATTGTAGAATGCTGTGAATGTACATATAAAGGTGTTGGAATCAACAAAGATTTGAATAATGGGCACAAGATTGTATCGGGATTGGATATTATCCGAACGCTTTCAAGGATGCATGATGTGTATGCGCCTATTTTTGTGGATAATGCCGAAGCGGTCAACGATTTCAATTATCCGAGTATAGAAACACAGATGATTTTATTAAAAGTATCAGATGACAAAGAATTGAGAGTAGAAAGTGAGGATTAAAAAGTATGGTAAAGGTAACTATAGAAGCAACAGGACAGGAAACGCAGGTATTAACAGGAGAAATAGTTAATGCGGTTATTACTACAGAAGATGGTTGCAAGGTGGCGTGTATTGCTAATTCAAAGAATGAAGTAAAGCCTAGGGTATTTATTAGATCGTTGGTTGCATTAGTAAATGCAGCAATTAAGTCATATTCATTTGATGATATTTCGTATGAATTGCTGAATACATTATTTGCTTTGGAAAAGAGTAACAGTACCAAAAGAGAAGATTCAAATATTAAGGCTTCAAACAAACAGAAAGAACAGACGGAGAAAAGTGTAGAAGATGCGTTTAAGGAGTTTATAGAGATTTTCGGAAAGGCGGGTGAAAAATAATGGCAGCAGAAGTTATGGAAAAGAAAGAAACAAAGGTAGCAGTAAAGCATGACACAGAACTTAGCAAAGGGATTTGGGGAAGTTCCGATAACTGGTTAATGGCTGGGCAGATGGCGAAAGCTCTTTCCTGCAGTACGATCGTACCAAAGGATTATCAGGGAAACGAAGCAAATGCATTGGTTGCCATCGACATTGCCAATAGATTACAGACCAGTCCATTGATGGTTATGCAGAACTTGTATGTGGTCCAGGGCAGACCGAGCTGGTCAGCGCAGTTCCTGATTGCATCTGTAAATGGAAGTGGCAAGTATGACATGGAATTGCAATATGACGAAAAGAATGACAAAAACGGAAAGCCGTATTCCTGTCAGTGTTGGACGATGAAAGATGGAAGGAAAGTAACTGGTCCGGTCATTGATATGGAAATGGCAAAGGCAGAAGGATGGACTACAAAGAGCATGAGTAAATGGAAGACTATGCCGCAGATCATGCTTCGATACAGAGCTGCTTCATTCTTTGCCCGTATGAATTGTCCAGAACTTACACTTGGTTTCTACACACAGGAAGAGGTCATTGACGGAGATTTTAAGGAATATCCGGCGGAAGAGATGCGGCAGAGTGTGGAAGATGAGATAAAGGCAAATGCCAATACAGAGGATTTTGAGGAGGTTGTTCCGAAGCAGGAAGAAGGCACTGCTGTAACTGAGACTATAGAGGAAGAAGTTCCGGATTTTATGAAGGGTTAGGTTGCTCATATGAAACTGAAGTGTTTGGGTAGCGGTAGCAGCGGAAACTGTTATCTGCTTATTGCTAGCAATGGAGAAACGCTGATCATAGATCCGGGGATACCAATCAAGGAAATTAAGAAAGCCTTAAACTGGAATATTTCGTGTGTGGTGGGTGCTGTGTGCACTCATCATCATACGGATCACGCGAAATCTGTTAAGGATCTGGAGCAGATGGGGATCCCGGTGCTTAAGCCATATGAGAGCTCAAAAAAGATAAGCGTTGATGGTGCAGGATGGACGATACAATATTTTGAATTGACGGATAAGAATAGAAGATTTATGCACACAAACACCGATGGATCGGAGTGTCCTTGCTATGGATTTCTGATTTCACATCCGGAGATGGGACGATTGCTATATATCACAGATACGGAGTTGATCAAGTGGCGCTTCTACGATATCCATCAGATATTGGTGGAAGCAAATTATTCCAAAAAGATCATACAAGAAGATGATCCGAACTATGAGCATGTATGCCGGGGACACATGGAGCTAGAAACAACATTGGAGTTCCTAAAGGTAAACAAAAGCATGGATCTTCGGAATGTAGTACTGTTGCATCTGAGCAATGATAATTCCGATGCAGAGTTGTTTGCCGCCAGAGCAAAGGAAGTTGTAGGAATGGCAGATGTTTATGTGGCTGATGAGGGGCTGGAAGTTAAACTGAGTAAAGAACCGTTTTAGTGTTCTTTGGAAAGAATTTGAAGAGGAGATAAATATTATGTCGGAAATGGAGACACATATTGGAATGCTTGAAAAAATACCACTTGAGCATGGAATGACTGTAGAAGAAAAAGCAGAGGAAATTTGTAAAAATAGATTTGGTATTACGGAATTGGAGACGTATTACGATGATTGGATAGAGCGTTTACAGGACTTGAATGATGAAGAATTTGTTATTTGTTCCGATTGTATATACCATGTGATTTCTGATAAAGAAATTTCTGGCGGCGATATTTTCAACGCAGAAAAGAACTTAGATGGAACAATTAGTTATGTATTAAGTTATTACAATGGTGGATGTGGATTTGTAGAAGCTATAGAGACAGCATTAGAAAGGTTAGGCGGTGAGTAATGAACAAAGTAATTTTAATGGGCAGACTGACCCGTGATCCGGAAATCAGATATGCAAACAATGAGAATAACACATGTATTGCCAACTACACATTGGCAGTAGATCGCGGGTTTAAGCGTCAGGGAGATGAGCAGACTGCAGATTTTATCCGTTGCGTTGCAATGGGTAAAGGTGGAGAGTTTGCGGAGAAGTATCTGCATCAGGGAACCAAGATTGTAGTGGAAGGTCGTATTCAGACCGGAAGCTATACGAATAAGGATGGCCAGAAGATTTTCACTACAGAGGTGTGGGTGGAATCGCAGGAG
>OLJF01001192.1_pt1 | contig 17508 bp, 3 predicted proteins | sample 1609751 | NCBI WGS metagenome assembly OLJF01 (sample SAMEA4350171, study PRJEB24818) | metagenome | biome: human; feature: gut; material: faeces | place: Denmark | collected 2013-09
TTCCATATTCTTTTTGATTTACAAATCTTTGTGCATATTGATATACATGATTATAACCATTTACTGTTATTTTTATATTATCTAAGTCTTTTACTAATGATATATCTGGTTGCTCTCTTCTATACAATCCCAAATTTATATTTTTTATTTCTGTAACCCCTGCAGTCCACTTTATGTTATATCCTGAATCTTTTGTGTTAGCTGTAATTGTATATTGATTAGGATTTACAATAGTTGATGTATATTCATTTTTATTTACATTATATTGTAATTTATGCTTTTGATTACCATTAGTATCTCTTGTTATTCCTGTTGTTTCTCCTGTTCCTTCTACAACACTAAAGTTTTGGTTAAATTGTTTTCTTTCATTTGAGTTTTCTATTGCCTTTGAACCAGTTCCCCTATCAAGGTGTGGAATAACATTAGTATATGTCAATCCTCCATATTCAAATTCTACATAATAGTCAGATAAATCATCTATTGATACTTTTTTAAATATATATTCTCCTTGTCCTTGAGTTACTGTTTCCATCTTCTTTCCAGGGTCATCTACACTATTAATAACTTTTCCTGTTGATTTTGATTTTAGCCTTACTTTGATTCCATTGTATCTTATATCTTCATTATCTTTATAGCCACTAATTGTAGAATGTTCGTCTGTTCTCCATAAGTCATTTCTATAACTTGCTTTTGATGCATTTTCATCTATCCATACATATCCTGATAAATCTACATATTTTTGTTTGTTCGTTTTTATTGCTACACTATTTCCTTCTATTACATAACGATATCTATCTACATCATTTGTTTCCCAAAGTTTTCCCCATGTATCCTTATCTCTATTATCTATCTGATGATATAAACCTCTTATATAAGCTCTTCTGCTATCAGCATTAGCATATATATTGTTTATCCTTTTGTCTGTTACCTTTTCTTCGAAAATTAGGCTAATTACATTTTTTATTTGTTCTTTATTATAATTCTTTAATCCCCCTGCTTTATCTATAAGATTTTTTGCATCATCTACAGTTATTCCTTTACCAGTTATGCCTTTATAAATTTTTTGAACAACTTCGTAATTAGGTGTACTTTGTTCTTTTAAGCTTTTTAGCACTTCGCCTCTTGTTAATATTTGTTTTGTAGCTCTTTCTATATACCATTTCTTTCCTTTTGAATTTACTACAACACTAACGTCTTCCCATTTATTATCTGCATCATAGTATCCACTCAAATCATTTGGTATTGATACTTCTTTAATCGAATATGATCCTTCAGGAATATTTTTCAAATCAATTTTACCTTTATTATCAGAAGCATTGGTTGTATAGAATATTTTAGCTTCACTTTCTTTGTTTACCCATTTTATATCAGACGGACCATCATTTTTTTCCGTATATCCACCTATAAATTTATCCGTATCATTATTACGTATTATAAATCCAACTTTTCCTAAATATTTTCTTGTATCTTCATCTATTTTCATTATTCTTAGATTACCATATTGCTTATTTACAAATGTTGCTTTCTTATTTTCTCCGTTTGCAATTTCAATCTCTTGTTCTTTATTTTTTTGTAAATTTATATTATATTCCTTTGGTGCTTTTGTTTCTGTTACTTTGTATATTCCTGGTAGTAAATTAGTTAATTTTTTATAACCACTGAAATTTTCCAATGTTATTTTATATCCTTCTGCTAATCCAGAAGTTCCTACTACTTCTATTGTTGCTCCTTCAAGTTTTTGACCCTTACTATCTTTTTTATATATCTCTAATGAACATTTTGGCATTGTTTTTTGCTTTTTTGCAGTCTTTGATACATCTCTTTTATCATCCTTTGATATATCATATAGTTTTGTTAAATTCTGAGCTGCATCCGTAGAATAATTACTATCTACTCCTTCCTTTTTGTTTTCATATGTTGCAGCATGTACTCCTGTTATAGTATCAATATGTGCATCTTTTAAATTTAATGTTGCTTCAATATCTATGTCTAGTTTGTCATTCATTTTTACATAAAATCCTTTTTTGCCTTTTACACTATTATTGATTTTAATTGTATTTTCATTGCCATTTTCATCACATATTATTCCATTATTATTAAAGGTTACAGGTACTTCTTTTACATTTTCCTTTAAAATTCCCTCTAATTCATATTCTAAATAAAATGGACCTGCTATAATCTGATTGTTACTAATATATTTATACTTAAATTTTCCCTCGTTTTCTGTTCCTGTTCCCTCTGTAATTTTCAGTGTTTTTATTTTTACATCCTGTGATGTTTTCGTAGTGAATTTACTTTCCAAAAATTCTAATCCAGCTGCAGTTTTCCAACCAGCTCCAGCCCATCCTGATAATTGGTTAACTAATGAGGCATAATCGTAGAAATCAGCTTCTGCTTTTCTTGCATATTTATACATTACAGCTTCTTTTAAAGTAGCCCCTGGAGTCATACACCAATATTCTGCTCCATCATTGCTTGTTATTTCTTCCCATTTATATGTACCATTATTATTAACACAATGCCATCTTAGATTTTTGTAGTTTAAATCTACTTCTGAAGGTGTATCAAGCCCTATACTTGTTACATTAAATATTGAAATACCTACAACAATAATACTACTAAATATAAATAATTTACTAATCTTTTTATTTTTAATACCATAGAATATTCCTATTCCTACAAGTACTATAGCTACTATAATTATAATATTTCTAACCAAACCTGTTCCAATAGAAATAATGACATTTGCTTCTGAATAATCATCTTCTTCTTTATTTTGGTTTGCCTCTGTTGAATCTTTGTCTTTTATATTATTTATATTGTAGCTCTTTCCTATTTCTGCTGCATTTACTATAGTTCCTGTATCTTCTGATGTCATCTTTTTATTTAATCTTACAGTTACTTCCTTACTTTCTCCTGGTTCTATTTGTTGTGTAGATAAACTACTATTTACAATAGTTCCATTTTTTCCTCTTGTCCAATCTTTATTATTATCACTATTAAAGTTTAATCCATCTGGTATATAATCTAAAATTTCTGCAATATAACCTGAAGTATCTCCTTCATTTGTTACAACTATTTTATACTCAATAGTTACTTCCGTATTATCAATTTCTTTTGCTCTTATTTCTACCTTTGCTAATTTCGAATTATTATAATTGTATTCTTTTGTCCCTTTACTATTTTCTACACTTATCTTTGACACATATTTATCTAATCTAAAATCAAATACTTCATTTTTTACTAATCCCATATCAATATCTTCTATATTATTTGATTTCACTTCGATAATATTAGTTAATCCTACTGTTTGTTCTTTTCCATCTATTGATACTGTTTTTAGTATAACATCAGAGTTTAATGAATCACTTACTCCTTTTTCTTGATACTTTGTTAAGCTATATTTACCTGTATCATACTCAAATAATACTAAATATCTTCCTTGTCCAACACTTGAAAAAGTATACTCTCCATTATTGTCTGTTATTTGTATTTGTTTTTTTCCATCTTTTTGTGTTTCTATTTTATTTGTATCAGCATTATACAATTTCACAGTTATACCTGATAATTTTTCTTCAGAATCATCTCTTTTTCCGTCTTTATTACTATCTATCCAAACTGTCCCTTTAATTTCTTTATTTTGTTCTTCATCTTCACTACCTGGATCATCTGGGTTATCTGGATCACTTGGATTGTCTGGATTTTCTGGATCACTTGGGTTATCTGGGTTATCTGGTTCTTCTGATTCTTCTGGCAAATAAGACAATATTGTGTTTTTTACGCTATTAGAATATTTATCAGGAATACCTATTCCTTTTATAATAGCTATATTTTCCACTTTTATAGACTTTGCTGTATATTTTGACTTTGCTTTAATTTCAACTGTTATTTTTCCTCCAATAGGCATTATTGTAGTTATATCAAAATCATTATCTCCTCTACCTGTAGTCATATCCTGGTAATTTGTATTTTTTTCAAATTCCTTACTTTCTGAATTAAAGCTATATGTTTCATAATTTGCTTCAAGTGGAATCATCCCATCTGGTAAATTATCAATCATATTAATAACTGCTGTATCTTTGCCTACATTACTGATTTCAAATTTATATTTTACTTCTTGGTTTGATTGTATTGTTTGACCTTGTGTTTCACTACTTTGTTCTATTCTTATGACTGGTACATAAGCTATATTAGTATCATTATCTGATCTATATTCATCTGTACCATCTCCTTTTGTAGTTACTGAAAAATCAATACTTGCTTCTGAATTGTCCTCTTTTATATTGTTTGGTGTAACTTTTATGTTTATTGTCTTGTCTTTATCTAAAGTACCTATATTCAATTGTAATATTTTTTTATTTTCATCATATGTATGACTTATTAATGATGATTCATTTTCTAAATTTAGTTCCTCAGCTAATTTAGTCTTTACTACAACATTATCTATTTTTTGATCTGTTAAATTTGTTACCTTTACTTCAAAAACCCATGTTCCTCTATCAGTCAAATTAATCTCATCCATCTTAGGGTATAATTCAACTTTAAGTTTAGCCTTTTTTAATTGTAAATTCATTTTATTTTCTTTTATGTTATTTCCATTTACAGATATTGTACTATTAATTTCTGTATTTAACGTTTCTTCGTTTAATTTATTTACTATAACTTTATATTGTAATACATAAGATTTTCCACTTTCTAATGTATCAACTGTTTGTGTAACATCTGTTTTTTCTTCTTTTTTTCTATATAATGGATTTCTTTCTGTTTCGTATTCAGCTCTTCCTGGTATCCATGTTCCATCTTTTTCTACATATGTTGTTCCATTAGGTATATTTCCTTGAATTTTTATATTATTAACAGTTACACCTGTATTGTTTGTTACTTTTACAGTGTAATTAATTACTTCCTCTTCATATACTGTATCATTATCATTTAATAAATCATTTCCTACTTGTACATTTGTTTCTACAGATAATTCCTGATCTACACCTTGTGGATTTACATTATCTGCTAACATTACTGCTTTTTGAGGTGTTTGCATAATTGATGAGATATTAACTTCTAGTTGTTTTCCTTCTTTGCCTTCCTTTTCATAGTCTTTCACTGTACCACTATCGTTTGTATATGTATAACTAATATTAGAATTAGTACTTTGTATATCCTTTTTTAGTATAATTGTTGCTGGTATTAAAATATCTGTTCCTTGTATCATTTGATTTTCGAAATAACTTAATTGTTGTCCTTCTAATTCTATTTTTATCTTCTTTATTCCATCTTGTTCTTTAACTTCTGCATTTTTTACCCTTAAGTTATTTTCATATAACAATGAAACATTACCTAATATCACCTTTTCTACCTCATTTGGTAATGTTATTTCTATCGTTGGATTTTTAAATAAATTATATTTATTCTCATTTGAAACTAATGTTGCAGTTAGTATTACATCATTTTGCATTCTATTTGTTAATTCTTGTTTATCTATTTTTAAATCTACTTTCGTTTCTGCTTCATTTATTTCTACTTCATTTGTTCCTTCATAATTTATTACTTCTGTTTTGCTTTCTTTTTCTTCTCCTGTTTGCTCATCTTTTTTGTTTTCTTTATTTATTGATGTTACTTTATATTTTGTCCTTATTTTATTTACTTCTGTATTTGTTAGTGTTTCTTTTATTTGTTTTGTATTCTCTATTTCTAAAGTCCCTATCTTTTTACTCTTACTTGTTTTTATTTGTAGGTTTCTTTCTTCATTTTCATATGTTATTTCTATTGTTCCATCTTCATTACTTTGTGTATTTTTATCTACTCTTGTAATTACTGTTCCATCTTCTTTTTCTATCTCTAAATATCCTTCTTCTCCTAAGTACTCTATAACGTCATTTTTATTTATCTTTGTTTTACTAAAATATATATCTTGTGTATCTAATTCTTCTCCTTTTTCATTTACTAACTTATCTTCTAGTTTTATTATTGTTTCATTTGATATATCTTCTTTACTTATATTTATTCCTAGTTTTTCTTGATACTCAGTTTTATATTTTGTTCCATTTTCTTTGTTTGATTTTATATATCCATTATATATTTTCCCTGTTTCCTGATTTACACATATTAATCCCAATATATTTTTTGTCACTGTAAATATACCTGTTTGTGCATTTTCTGTGCTTATCTCTTTATTGCTTCCATCATTTAGTGTTACTTTCATTTTTGCTTCTATTTCTATTTTTCTCTCTTTTTCATCACTTGTATAAGCCTTTTCTCCATAGCTACAAATCAAACTATATTCATCTAATTTATTTAATGCTACTATCTTTGCCTTTCCTGTCTCTTTATCATAACTTGACTCATATGTTTTTATTGCTTCATTTCCATTATTTCCTTTTGAGATTATATCTACTTTATTAGGGTATTCTTCTTCTATTTTTGGTAATTGAATTTCTACTTCTGACTTACTTATTTCTTTCTTATCTGCATCCTCTTTATATTCAATTCCCGTCTTTAAACCTACTTGTAGTAATAATTCTTTATTATTTTGTATCTCATAATTTATATATTTTTCTAGTCCTATTTCTACTTTTGGTTCTATTTCTTTCTCATCATTTTGATTATTTTCTATTCCTTCTACTGCATTAGAAATAATCATTAATAATGAACTATTTACCATCATTAATGCTAAGACTATAATTACAATTAACTTTTTTAAAATATCTCTCATTGAATATTCCTCCCTATTTTTAGGCATTTTGACTTATTATTATTGTACTTAGTTTTCTTTTTTACTTCAATAGCATTTTCTTCCATTTATGTTATACATGCTTATAACCTACTAGGGAAGGCTGTTTTAGCTAAAATATTTTACGTAAATTAAATTTTCATTACAATTTTGTTACATACCTTTGTATTTCATACGCAACAACTATTTTTATGAATCTTTAATATTTTTATATAAAAATGTTAAAAATATATCCTTGTAAACTTTTTTTGCTATTTAATATTACCTTTTTATCTTTAACATCTTTTTATGCTATATTAGATAATACACGGTAAATATCAATTTTAAAAAAGGAGAGGATTCCAATGAACAACAGAGAACGAAAAAAAATGATTGCAACCTTAAACTCAATCATTGAACAGCAAACACATTGTCTAGAAGATTTGCTTTTATCCAAAAATGCTATCGAGTTTAAAAATGACCCGTATATTCCAAATGATAAGGAAAAATATCGGAGTTTAGAATCTCTATCAACATCTATAAGTAACTTATTATTAAGTATGGAGGATGTTTTAGCAATAAGAGAATCTTTGATAAATAAAGAATCAGAAGTAAGTATTCGGACTTCTAGAGAGGATCGGAATAAAATACTTAATATTACTTCTGATTACCTTGTAAATGCTGGTCTATGTTATAGTTTAAAAGGTGGCATACTTAAGTTCATTTAAAACTCTTACCACCCCATCTAAAAATTTAGATGGGGTGATACTTTTTTATCTTTAGCATTATTTATTTATGATCTTTCCTTAAGCATTTTTTATTTATTATAAATGTTCCTAATCCTAAAATTATAAAGCTACTTATTCCTATTATTACATACATTTGATAATTGCGTTTTTCTCCTGTTGGTCCTGTAATAGTAAGTGTTTTATTGTTATCATCTGGTTCATGATTATTTTCTCCTGGTACATAATTTCCTGGTACAGATGTATCTGGTTTTCTACCATTTAAAGTATTTACTTCTACATCATTTCTAAAATAGAAATCTTCTTCATTATTTGATAACACTTTTGATACTTCCAATTTCGCTATTCGTTCTGTTCCTGGAAGTTGATCCGTAAAATAGCCAGTTTGTAGTACTTGCCTATATTTTTTTGCTTTTTCAAATGCATCGTTAGATAATAAACCATTTTGTTTTTGATCTTTTATTTCAATTCTATTCCATCCATAAGTTTTATTTGTTTCATTCTTTTCATCAAAATCTAATAAATCTGATAGATAATCATAAATACTACTTACTCTAGCTATTTTTAAATTTGCATTGTTTTTTGGTATTATACCATAAATATAATAATCCATATCATTATAGTCTATTTCACAACCAGTACTTTTTCCATTTATTTTTCTATTGTCTACTTTTATTTCATATTGTATTTTTAATATAGCTCCTTGTATCATTTCACTATCAATTTCAATTTTGATATTTCCATCTGGTAACATTTGCAAGTGCGTGATTTCTCCTTTTCTTGGATCTCCAGATACAATACTTCTTCCATCTGCTGTTATAATTTCAACATGAGATATCTCTTTTGTCACAACTATATCTTGCTTTGGTCTTCTTATAATACCAAAATCCATATTATCAAATACATATTTAAATTCATTGTCTCCTGAACCATAATTACTTAAATTTTCTTCATCATAATAATCTAATGTAATTTCAAACTTCGAAGTTTCTGCTCCTATTTCGTCTAATGTTGTCTCATATGTAGCACTTCTATTACTTGGCTTTGAATCTGTTATTCCATCACCATCAATTTCAGTTTTATATTTTATGGTTTCACTTGATGTTCTCTTTTCTACTAAATTTTTTATTTCAGTTCCATCTTTGTAAATTCCTCTTACATCTTTTGCATCTGAATATCTTTGTGAGTTCAGTTTTGATGTCTCTTTTCTATACCAATAATTTGATATTTGACTTTTATCTCCATGTCTATAAATAGTAGACTTGTACTTTTGTACTCCACCATTGTCACCTATTTTATTGACTGGTTTTCCTTTTGTATCACAAATTACACTTTCATTTCCATATGTATATTTTATATAATACTGTCCTGGAATTACTCCTTGGAATTCATAATATCCTTTTTCATTTGTTTTTGTTACAGCTTCATTAACTTCTACTTCTTTCTTTTGATCAGAGTATTGATATAAATCTGCTACTTTAAATGTTTTATCACTATTTTGTGTTAATAATTCCACTTGAACATCTTTTATTACATTTTCGTTTGTTGTATTGTATAATCCATCACCTTTACGCTCATTTTTCTTTAAAAGATCGTAAATAGCATTATCTTCCCATACAGTTCCTCTTATTATTCTATTCTCACGATTTATTTTAAATGCTGGTGATGCATCTGTATCATCTTCATATGTTGTTTTATTTCCTAATTTCATATTATCTGGAGCCGAATCTGTATCTATTCCTCCATATGGCACTCTAAAGTTTACATCACTAAAAGAAGAATATGACGTTATTTCTGATACTGATTCTTTTAATGTAATATCTCCATTTAGCAATTTATCTATTGTATCATCATCTAATTTGTACCTTATAGTTATATATTTCATTTTAAATGGATTTACTTTTTGATTTGCTGCGATTTTAACTATTTTGTACTCATTATTATATGTTTTGTCATCACTATAAGAAATATTATTATTATTTTCATCTTTAATACTATCTATGGTATAACGTTTATCATAATAATTTATTATCTCATTTGCTTTAGTATATATATTTGTTGATTCATTTCTAATTGCTATCTTATATGTTATATATACTTTATATTTCTCATTTTCTTTGTTTTCGTGATGATACGAAACATCAGGTGTATACATTGTTCTAGTGTATAAATTTGAATTAGATTCTTGTGCATATTTATTACCAAAACTTACACCGATTGGAAAATATGTATATGTTCCTTTATTACCTGCTTGTTCTGCTTTTTTCTCTTCTTCTTCTATTTTTTTATTTAGATATTGGAACCTTTTTGCATATTGATAAGTATATTCATACATTGTATTGTTTTGCCCTGTTAATTCAAGTTTTACATTATCTATATCTTGTATTAATGCTAAATCTGGCATTTCTCTTTGATATAACCCTAAGTTTATATTTTCTATTTCTTTTAATCCTGCTCTCCAACTAATTCTATATCCTGCCGTTTTTGTATCTGCTGATATTGCTGCATGTGTATTTGGAGATATATTATTTTTTAAACTATCAACAGAATAACTTGTGTTTTTAACTAAAGACGAACTATGATTTGCTTCTGTTTTATATATTAATTTAGTATTTCTACTTTGATTATACCCAATTGTTGTATTAGGACTACCATTTTCTTCCTTTGCTCCTATTACTGTTGAAAAGTTTGCATTTAAATTGCTTCTATCATTTACCTTTTCTGTTGCTTTTGAACCATTACCCATTGCCTGCTTGTTTGCATCTGTTAAAACACTTTGATATTTTAAACCATTATATTCAAATTCTATATAGTAGTTTGCTAATTTAGCAATTTCAATTTTATAATCTTTTGCCTTAAACTTGTAATTTCCATCACTTGTAGTTTTCGTAGTTGCTACTACTATATCTTGTATTCCATCATTATATTTTAGTTTAACTGTTACATCATCTTTTCCAACTAATTTATCATTTGATTTATAAACATTGTCTCTTACTGAACTTTTTCCACTTACTCCATCATCCCATACATATCCTGATAAATCTACATATTTTTGTTTGTTCGTTTTTATTGCTACACTATTTCCTTCTAGTACATAACGATATCTATCTACATCATTTGTTTCCCAAAGTTTTCCCCATGTATCATTATTATCTATTTGATGATATAAACCTCTTATATATTCTCGTCTTTTGGCAACTCTAATTTTTACATCCTCTTTTGTCGTACCATATATATTATCTATCCTTTCGTCTGTTACCTTTTCTTGGAAAATTTGGCTAATTACATTTTTTATTTGTTCTTTAGTAAGACATTTTCCATTTTCATTTATTCCTGCTTTCCTTATAAGATTGTTTACATAGTTTTTATCTTCTTTACCCATTATACCTTTATAAATTTTTTGAACACACTTTTTACTATTTGTATCTTTTAAACTATTCACTACTTCATCTCTTGTTAGTATTTGTTTTGTAGCTCTTTCTATATACCATTCCTTTCCTTTTGAATTTGGTACAACACTAACTTTTTCAAATTTATCGTCTACATCATAGTATCCACTCAAATCAATCGGAGCATTTGGCATTGATACTTCTTTAATTGAATATGATCCTATTGGAATATTTTTAAAATCAATTTTACCATTATCATCAGTATAAAATACTTGTGCCTTATTCTCACCTTCCCATACTATTTCAGATGGACTATTATCTATCTCCTTATATCCACCTATAAATTTATTTGTATCATTATTACATATTATAAATCCAACTTTTCCTAAATATTCTCTTGTATCTTCATCTATTTTCATTATTCTTAGATTGCCATATTGCTTATTTACAAATGTTGCTTTCTTATTTTCTCCATTTGCAATTTCAATGTTTTGTTCTTTGTTTCTTTGTAAATTTATATTATATCCATTTGGTGCTCTTGTTTCTGTTACTTTGTATGTTCCTGGTAGTAAATTTGTTAACTTTGTATAACCACTGAAATTTTCCAATGTATTTGTATATCCTTTTGCTAATCCAGAAGTTCCTGCTACTTCTATTGTTGCTCCTTCAAGTTTTTGACCATTACTATCTTTTTTATATATCTCTAATGAACATTTTGGTATTGTTACCTTCCATGTTATTTTACCCTTTAATGATTCGTATTCTGTTCTACTTTTTTGTTCTACTTTTGCTAGTGTTTGGCACGGAGGATTTCTACTATACTCTTTTCCATTATCTGCTTTACATTTTCCATCACTATGCCTCCATACATATGTTGTTCCTTCAACATAATTCCTTATATTGTTAGCTGTTGCACTAACTGTTGCATTTACTATTAGATCTTTAGCATTTTTAGGCACTTCTAAATAAAAATTACTGCCATTAGATATGCTTATTTGCTTGCCATATTTATCACAAACCTTTACATTATTTGTAATATTTGTACCACCATTTTTTACCTCCAATTTAATCGCTTCGTTGGTACAATTTTCTGTTTTATAATTAAATTTAAATGGTCCTATTATAATTTTTTTACCAGAATCTTTGTATTTATAATCTATTGCAGTCTCTTTTTTTTCTACAGATAGTGTTCCTTTTTGAGAATAATCAAACGCATATCCCCCAACAATTTTATTTGTAAAAAAGTTATTTAAGTCACCTTGACTATCTATACTACGAGTTTGTTCAATTTGATAACAATGGCCTCCTGTACAGTTATTTCTTTTTCCTAAATGACCCTTTGGTGTTAAACACCATAAAAATCCATTCTCGTGCATTACTTCCCATCTATCATCAACATAGTGATACTTCAAATTATCTTCATACCATGGTCCGTTGAATCCTTCACATGCATTAGAAATTATTGCTACAGAGATAGTAGTAAAAATAATTCCAGTAAACATGATTATTTGAATTGATTTTTTTCTATTTTTTATTCCATATATAACTACTGCTAATATAACTACAACACCAATTGAAATAAATACATTTTTTATAAAACCTGTTTTTATTGATATTATTATTTGTGCCTCTGAATAATCGTCTTCATTTTTATTTTTGTTTTTCTCTTTCGAATCTATATCTGCCTGATTATCAAAATTATAAATAGTTCCTATTTCTGCTGCATTTATTATTGTTCCTGTGCTGTCTGATGTCATTTTCTTTGTTAAAACCAACGTTACTTCCTTACTTTGTCCGGGATCAATTTTTTGTCCTGCTAGTTCTTTTGTAATAAGTTCTCTATTATTTTGCATTGCCCATTTTTCATTGTTATCTTCACTAAAATTTAATTCTGATGGCAGGTAATCTACTATTTCTCTTGCATATCCACTTATACTTCCTTCATTTGTAACAACTATTTTATATTCAATATTGACTTCTGTATTATTAATTTCCTTTGCATTTATTTCTATCTTTGCTAACTTTGAATTATTATAATTATATTCTTTTGTTCCTTTATTATTTCTTACACTTATTTTTGATACATATTTATCTAGTTTGAAATCAAATACATCTTTTTTTATTAATCCCATATCAATGTTTTCTTCATTATATGATGTTACATCTATAATATCCGTTAATCCTACTTGTTTCTCTTGTCCGTCAACTGATACCTTCTTTAATACAACATCTGAGTTATATTCACTATTAACTCCTATAGCTTGATACTGAGTTAAATAATATTGATTATTATCATATTCAAATAAAACTATATACCTACCTTTCTTTACTTCTGTAAAGCTATATTTGCCTTGATTATCTGTTGTTTTTATTTGCTTATTTCCACTCTTGTCCTTTTCAATAGAATTTGTATCTGTATTATATAATTTTACAGTAACTCCTTCAACTTTCTCTTCTGTAATATCTCTTCTACCATCTTTATTACTATCTAGCCATACTAAACCACTTATAGAAACATTATTTTCCTCTAATTTACCATTTTCTTTGGTATCTTTATTTTCTTCATCTTCATACTCATCATTGTCTTTATCTTCATCCTCATTTTTACCCTCTTCTTGGTCTTGTGTCTGATATTCCCATGGTAAAACTCTATTTTTTATGATATTTGAACTTTTAGCTGATATTTCAATTCCTGATACTTCAGCATAATTCTCTGTTACTAATATCTTATCTATACGATCAGCTTTTGCTTTAATACTAATACTTATACTTTCTTGCTTTGGAATGATGGTTTCTATCAAGAAATCATTATTACCTTCTTTATAAGACATATCTTTTGTCTTAGTTACTTTATTATAAGTATAATCTTGTTTATCATATTCATATATTTCATATTTTGCCTCGATAGGAATAATTCCTTTCGGTAAATTGTCTTTAATATTAATTATCGTACTATCTTTACCTACATTGCTTATAGTAAAATTATACTCAATTTCTTGATCTGATTTTAAATCTTCACCTTCTGTTTTACTTTGTTGTATTATTTCTATTCCGGGTGCATAGGCTATATTCGATTCTCCATCTGCCCTATATTTATCAGTATTATCTGCAAAAGCCGATGCAGTAAAGCTTATATTATATTCATATTTATTCTCTTCATATTTATTTGCTGTAACTCTTACGAATATATTTTTTGACTCATTTGCACTCAAATTTCCTATATCTACATTTAATACTCTATTAAGTTCATCATAATTTGAATTCATATCTTTTAATCCTGCTGCACTTAAAAATGTAAATTCTTTTGCTAAAATAGAATTTATCTTTACATTAGTCAAAGTCTTTTCAGTTAAGTTCGTAACATAAATTTCGAATCCCCAGTTATTCTTACTATTAATATTAAATTCATTATCTTTTGGGTATATCTCAATCTTTAAATCTGCTTTTTTAACTGAAAATGTTATATTATAATTATAAATGTTAGTATTCTTCTCATCATACAACTTAATACTATTTTTTATCTCATTTTGTGTTTTATCCTCTAATTTATTAACTTTAAGCTTATATGTAATAATTTGTGATTTTCCTGGTTCCAAATTATTAATACACTTTGCTATTTCCCTTTCATCGTATTTTTTATACAATTCATTTCTTTGCTCTCTTTGTCCATTTTCACTTAATTTCCATGTTCCATCTTTTTCTACATATGTTGTTCCTTCTGGTACATTTCCTTTAAGTTTTATATTATTAATAGTTTTATTTGAATTGTTTGTTACCTTTACAGTGTAATTAATTACTTCCTCTTCATATACTGTATCATTATCATTTAATAAATCATTTCCTACTTGTACATTTGTTTCTACAGATAATTCCGAATCTACACCTTGTGGATTTACATTATCTGCTAACATTACTGCTTTTTGAGGTGTTTGCATAATTGATGAGATATTAACTTCTAGTTGTTTTCCTTCTTTGCCTTCCTTTTCATAGTCTTTCACTGTACCACTATCGTTTGTATATGTATAACTAATATTAGAATTAGTACTTTGTATATCCTTTTTTAGTATAATTGTTGCTGGTATTAAAATATCTGTTCCTTGTATCATTTGATTTTCGAAATAACTTAATTGTTGTCCTTCTAATTCTATTTTTATCTTCTTTATTCCATCTTGTTCTTTAACTTCTGCATTTTTTACCCTTAAGTTATTTTCATATAACAATGAAACATTACCTAATATCACCTTTTCTACCTCATTTGGTAATGTTATTTCTATCGTTGGATTTTTAAATAAATTATATTTATTCTCATTTGAAACTAATGTTGCAGTTAGTATTACATCATTTTGCATTCTATTTGTTAATTCTTGTTTATCTATTTTTAAATCTACTTTCGTTTCTGCTTCATTTATTTCTACTTCATTTGTTCCTTCATAATTTATTACTTCTGTTTTGCTTTCTTTTTCTTCTCCTGTTTGCTCATCTTTTTTGTTTTCTTTATTTATTGATGTTACTTTATATTTTGTCCTTATTTTATTTACTTCTGTATTTGTTAGTGTTTCTTTTATTTGTTTTGTATTCTCTATTTCTAAAGTCCCTATCTTTTTACTCTTACTTGTTTTTATTTGTAGGTTTCTTTCTTCATTTTCATATGTTATTTCTATTGTTCCATCTTCATTACTTTGTGTATTTTTATCTACTCTTGTAATTACTGTTCCATCTTCTTTTTCTATCTCTAAATATCCTTCTTCTCCTAAGTACTCTATAACGTCATTTTTATTTATCTTTGTTTTACTAAAATATATATCTTGTGTATCTAATTCTTCTCCTTTTTCATTTACTAACTTATCTTCTAGTTTTATTATTGTTTCATTTGATATATCTTCTTTACTTATATTTATTCCTAGTTTTTCTTGATACTCAGTTTTATATTTTGTTCCATTTTCTTTGTTTGATTTTATATATCCATTATATATTTTCCCTGTTTCCTGATTTACACATATTAATCCCAATATATTTTTTGTCACTGTAAATATACCTGTTTGTGCATTTTCTGTGCTTATCTCTTTATTGCTTCCATCATTTAGTGTTACTTTCATTTTTGCTTCTATTTCTATTTTTCTCTCTTTTTCATCACTTGTATAAGCCTTTTCTCCATAGCTACAAATCAAACTATATTCATCTAATTTATTTAATGCTACTATCTTTGCCTTTCCTGTCTCTTTATCATAACTTGACTCATATGTTTTTATTGCTTCATTTCCATTATTTCCTTTTGAGATTATATCTACTTTATTAGGGTATTCTTCTTCTATTTTTGGTAATTGAATTTCTACTTCTGACTTACTTATTTCTTTCTTATCTGCATCCTCTTTATATTCAATTCCCGTCTTTAAACCTACTTGTAGTAATAATTCTTTATTATTTTGTATCTCATAATTTATATATTTTTCTAGTCCTATTTCTACTTTTGGTTCTATTTCTTTCTCATCATTTTGATTATTTTCTATTCCTTCTACTGCATTAGAAATAATCATTAACAATGAACTATTTACCATCATTAATGCTAAGACTATAATTACAATTAATTTTTTTATAATTTTTCTAATAGTGATGTTTTTATTTATCACTTATTTCTCCCCCTTTTATAGCTAGATATATATAATTAATTTAATTTATTTTACTTAACTCGAACTTTTTATGCAACATAGCATTTTTTTATATTACATACTTTTTGTTATATCCTATTAGGGAAAGTCACTATATGGAATTTAATTCCAAAAATTTAATATTTGATTACATTTTTATTACATTTTAGTTTTGTGTATTAATATTCTTATAATAGAAAGTATTTTTATAAATATTTGATATTTATATAGGAAAATTGTAAATCTGTATACTCGTAAATTTTTTTTAACATTTAGCATATCTTCTCTTTTCTTTTGTAATATTTTGTATTATATTAGAAAAGCATGATAAATATTAAATAGAAAAAGGAGAGATACTTATGAACGAAAAAAAACGGCAAACAAAAATGATCAAATCCTTAGATGCAGTTATTGAACAGCAAAAAGACTGTTTAGAATATTTACTTTTATCTAAGAATTCGATTGAATTTAAAAACGATCCTTATATTCCAAATAATAAGGACAAATACCGTAGTTTAGCCTCATTATCCATGTCCATCTCTGAGTTACTAATTAGTATGGAAGATATTTTAGCAATTAGAGATGCCTTGGAAAAAGAAAAAACTATAGCAAATATTCGTGGTTCAAGAGAGAACAGAGGTAAGATGCTTAAAATTACTTCTGATTATCTTAAAAATATAGGTTTAAACTATACTCTTACTAAAGATGGCATATTAAAGTTCATATGAACTCCTACAAGACCTTCAAAATTATTTTGAAGGTCTTGTTTCTATTTAGTAACAACTTTAATAAAAAAGGAAGAATTTCTTAGATTCTTCCTTTTTAGTATTACTACTTATTTATAAAATATAATTACTTATTGTCTTTATTTTCTCCTAGTGCTTTTTTTCTAATTAGTACTACACCTGTAGCTAAAATTACTAATGCTACAACTCCTATTGATATTGGAATAATAATTGATTTATTATCACCTGTACTTGGTGTTACAATTACTGTTTCTGCTATACTATCATCCACTT
>OLJF01001222.1_pt1 | contig 16993 bp, 12 predicted proteins | sample 1609751 | NCBI WGS metagenome assembly OLJF01 (sample SAMEA4350171, study PRJEB24818) | metagenome | biome: human; feature: gut; material: faeces | place: Denmark | collected 2013-09
GGGACAGGAGCGGAACGACGGCATTTCGGCGTTTATTTTGAGGTTGAATCGATTTCGGAAACGGAAGCGGAATCGAGGCTTCAAAACGGAGAATTTCCGGACGTGATAAGCTTTCCTGCCGGTTTTTTGAACGGCAGGGAGCTTCGAATCATGAACGGAACCGAGATTTTCGGTATCGACGGCACGGCTGTGGATTTCGGTGACGGATACGGAGCCGGGGAGCTGCCGGCGGGCTTTGACTGCGGCATGGACGGGCGGACGCTGCGCGCACTTCCGTTTGCGGCCGGGTGCAAGCTTGCGCTTTTTTATCCGGAAAGGGTTACTGCGGCGGAAATGACCGAAATACTGAAACCTATTGCGGAGAACGGCGAAAGCAAAGCCGGTGCCGATTCTTGTTCAAACGACGGATTCGGAACCGAGGCAGGGAAGTTTGAACGGAGCAGCGTTGATGAATTTAAAAAGGGCAAGGGGGATTTCTGCATCGGCGATGCGCGCGCGGCGGGAGATATGGAAAGACTTGCTGCCGCAAACAAGGCAAAATATTTCGAGGTGCTGCCCTTTTGCAATGAAACGGACGAGGTGCAGTTTGTGGGCATTTCGGCGAAAACGGAGCGCGAAAAAATGGGCTGCATTTCGGAATTTATTGCAGATATGCTTTCCGCTGCGCGGCAGAGCGAGCTTTGCACATTGGGACTTATGCCGATGAACCCTGCGGCGGAGAAAAAGTTTGAACAGTCCTTTTTGACGGAAGCATACGGGCTTTTGAGCGAGAGCATCCTTAACCTCCCGAACGCTTTTACCGGTGCAGCGGCGCGGAGAGCCGCTTTTTGACAAACGCCCGCCCGTTTAAGCCGTTCTCAAAAAAAGATGAGGGCGAAAAACCTTTACAAACGCCTGTTTTTGCTGTAAAATACAACATGGGGATTTGTGCCGCGGCATTCATTCCGGAACGGGAAGCATTTGAACGCGATCCCCGAAACAGGAGGAGAGGAAACGGGATTTTTAATGGAAAAAAACGATATGCTTGCAAGGGCTCTCGGAAATCTGCCGTTCAGGCGGAATGTTCGGGCGCGGGAATTCACAACTTTCCGCATCGGAGGTCCCGTAACTTTTTTTGCGGAGCCGAAGGATGCGGACGAGCTTTGCGCAATGCTTTCTGCGGCGCGGAGCTGCGATTACCCTGTGTATATTATCGGCAACGGCAGCAATCTTCTCGTTTCCGACAGCGGCGTTGAGGCTCTGTTCATCCGAATCGGTGCGCGCATGGCGGGCGTCGGGTTTGACGGAACAAGGCTGAAATGCGGAGCGGGTGCACTGCTCTGCACGGCTGCAAAGGCGGCCGTCGCCGAGGGACTTGCGGGGCTTGAATGGGCAGCGGGTATCCCGGGCACGGTCGGCGGTGCGGTTGCAATGAATGCAGGTGCATACGGCGGGGAGATAAAACAGGTGCTGAAAAGCGTCACCGTTGTTGAATGCGGACGCATTGCAAAAAAAATCGTTCATGCGGGCGATCTTGGGTACAGAAGCTCTGTTTACGCCTTTCCGAATGCCGTTGTTGCGGGAGCGGAGTTTGAACTTGCTGTTGATGCCGACGGGGAAGCTCGGCGCAGAATGGAGGAATTCAATATGCGCCGCAAAGAAAAGCAGCCGCTTGAATATCCTTCCGCAGGAAGCACTTTTAAACGGCCCGAGGGGCATTTCGCAGGTGCGTTGATAGAACAGGCGGGGCTCAAAGGCACAAGAATCGGCGGGGCGGAAGTCAGCCCGAAGCATGCGGGGTTCATCGTCAATTGCGGCGGAGCAACATGCGCGGATGTGCTTAACCTGATTGACCTTGTGCGCGAACGCGTATATAAAGAATTCGGTGTTCTGCTTGAGCCGGAGATCAAAATTATTAAATAAAATTCGAGTACAACAATATAAACAAAAACGGAAAACATACATCGGGATAAAACTGAGGAAAACAGAATGTATATTTTAATCGTCACAGGGCTTTCGGGTGCGGGAAAATCTCAAGTTCTCGGCATTCTTGAGGATATGGGCTTTGTATGCGCGGATAATATGCCCTGTCAGCTTGCAAAACAATACATTGAGCTTTGCAGCAGCAGCGAAAACAACATCGAACGCGTCGCGCTTGTTATCGACAGCCGCGAATCGGTGTTCGGCTACAATCCGCTCAACACTTATGATGAACTGCGCCGGCTTGAATGTCCGTACGAAATAATGTTCCTTGAGTGCGAGGACAGCGTGCTTGTGCGCCGATACAGCGAAACGCGCCGCCGCCACCCGATGAATGACGATGTCGGCATAGGCATTCAAACCGAACGCGAAATTCTAATCCCGTTGAAGGAGAAGGCGAATTATATCGTTGACACGACGAACATGCGGCTGAACGAGCTTCGAAAAACGGTTGAGGATATTTTAATGCGGGGAAAGAACATTCCGCTCAGACTGATAATTTCAAGTTTCGGCTTCAAACGCGGAATTCCGAAAAATGCGGATTTTATCTTTGATATGCGCTACACCGCAAACCCGTTCTACATTGAAGAGCTGCGCTGCAAATCCGGCAGGGATGAAGAGGTTCGCCGATTTATTTTTTCCGATGCAAATGTCCGCAGGCAGCTGAATATGATAGAAAACATGCTGGATCTTGTGATTCCGGAGTTTATAAAGCAGGGCAAGCGGCGGCTTATGGTTGCGTTCGGATGCACGGGCGGCAGGCATCGTTCCGTTGCAATGGCGGAAGCACTTCATGACAGAATGAAAAATAAATGTTCCGTTCTGCTTGAACATCGGGATCTTATTTCCGAAGCGGATGACATAAGAACGCGGTTTGAACCGAAATAAACAGCATTGAGATAAATAATGATTGAGATGAATAATGCGGCGGAAAAACACGGCGCAAAGGGCGGCACGAATGTGCGGATTTGAAATGACAGAAAAAAAACACAACAGCAAAATCGACGGCAGCGATTTTGAAATTGAAAACGCAAAAAAAACGGCGGAACAGAGCGAACGCGAATGCCCGTCGTTCTCTGCCGGAGTAAAAAAGGAAATTTCGGAGCAGAAAATAAAGCGTAAGGCCGATGCGCATGCGCTTTTAAGCGCATTCACTCTGAGCATCGGTGCGCTGAAACTGATGCCTGCGAAGCGGTACTGGGGCGTTCACTATGTGCTTGAAAGCGAAGCGGCGCTGAGCCTTGTTTCCAAGCTGGCGGCACAGTATTTCGGGCTTGAAAGCCAATTGAACCGCGTTAAGCACGAGCGATTGAATGCGGAATACTGCGAACTTCTGCTCCACGGGAACGGTATTGATGATTTTTTGACGGCGACCGGGCTTGTGAGCTTTGATGCGGAGGGCGAAAAGAGTTATGAGCCGCATGTTCCGAAGAGTGTTATCGAAACAGAGATGCAGCGGCGCGCATTTATTCGCGGGCTGTTCCTTGCCTGCGGTTCGGTGTCGGAACCCAAAAAGGCATACCACTGTGAGCTTGTGTTCAAAAATGCCGAGCTTGCAATGTTTTCAAAACGGATGATTTCCGATTTCGGAATTCGTATCAAGTGCACCGAACGCAAGGGCAGCATTGTGCTGTACATCAAAGAATCGGAGACACTGTCGGATTTTCTTGCACTTGCCGGGGCATCGGATGCAGTGATGGTGCTTAACGAACAGCGAATCGTGCGCCAACTCAACAACACTGTGAACAGGGGCGTGAACTGCATAAATGCAAACATTGAGAAGGCAACGCGCACGGCAATGAAGCAGGCGGAGGATATTCGCCTTGTTCTGAGCGTTGTCGGCGCGGAGAATCTTCCGCCGCCGCTTCGCATTGTCGCGGAAGCGAGGCTCAACAATTTTGAAATGCCGCTGTCCGAACTTGCGGAGGAAATAGGCATCGGAAGATCCGCCGCAAATTATCGCCTCAGAAAACTGTGCGAAATGGCGGAAGACATACGGACGGAAATGCCGGACTGATTCAGTGGGGGCGGTTTCCGCGTTTTCCGCAAACAGTGCGGCACGGGGAAAAGGTTCATCGGCACAAAGGAGGAAAAAATGGGTTTTACGCATCTTCATGTTCACACCGAATACAGCCTGCTGGACGGCGCGGCGCGGATACGCGAGCTTGTTTCGCGTGCAAAGGAATTGGGCATGGATTCGCTTGCGATAACGGATCACGGCAATATGTACGGCGCGATAGCATTTTATAAAGAGTGCATGAAACAGGGGATAAAGCCCGTTATCGGCATGGAAACCTATGTTGCGCCGAATTCAATTTACGAAAAACAGGGCACGAGAGAAAACGGCCACCTTGTGCTTTTATGCAAAAACGAAACGGGGTACAAAAACCTTATCAAACTGTCCTCAATTGCGTTTGTGGACGGTTTTTATTATCGGCCGCGCATTGACTATAATTTGCTGGAAAAGCATTGTGAGGGGCTTGTATGCCTTTCGGCATGTCTTGCGGGAGATATTCCGCAGCTTCTGCTGATGAACAGATACGATGAAGCGCGCCGCCTTGCAAAACGCCTTCAGGGTATGTTCGGCGATGATTTTTACATTGAGCTGCAAAATCACGGAATTCCGGAGCAGCTTATAGTTCTTCCGCGTTTGGACGCGCTTGCAAAGGAACTCGGCATAAAGACTGTTGCAACAAACGATATTCACTATGTCCGAAAGGAGGATGCGGAGGCGCAGGATGTTCTGCTCTGCATTCAAACGGGGCATTTTGTGGACGAAACCAACCGAATGCGGATGCAGGCGGATGAATTCTATCTCAAATCGGAAGAGGAGATGCTTCGCCGCATGAGCGGCTATGAGGAGGCGGTTCGAAACACTGCCGAGGCGGCACAAAAATGCAGCCTGACGATCGAATTCGGCAAGCGGCACCTGCCGGGTTTCACCGCGCCGGACGGCATGACGAACGAACAGTATCTGCGCCGGCTTTGCACCGACGGACTGCGCCGCCGCTACGGTGAGCCGACAAAGGAACATCTCGAAAGGCTTGAATACGAACTGAACGTTATAATCTCGATGGGGTTTGTGGATTATTACCTTATCGTGTGGGACTTTATTCACTTTGCAAAAACGCACGGCATACCCGTGGGACCCGGACGCGGCAGCGGCGCGGCAAGCATTGCAGCATATGCAATGGGCATCACGGACATAGACCCGATTCGCTACAACCTGATTTTTGAACGTTTCCTGAACCCAGAACGCGTCAGTATGCCGGATTTTGACGTGGACTTTTGTTACGAACGGCGTCAGGAAGTCATTGAATACGTAAAAAACAAATACGGCAGCGATCATGTTGCGCAGATAGTGACTTTCGGCACGATGGCGGCACGCGGTGCCGTTCGCGACGTCGGCAGGGTGCTTCGCATTCCCTACCAGGATGTGGACAGAATTGCAAAACTCATCCCGCAGGAAAAGGATATCACCCTTTCACGCGCAGCGGAGCTTGTTCCGGAGCTTAAGAACCTTTGCGAAACGGATGACAGCGTGAAGCGGCTCATGATGCTTGCAATGAAGGTTGAGGGACTTCCCAGAAACACTTCAACTCATGCGGCGGGTGTTGTTATTTCATCCCTTCCGACGATGGAGCTTGTTCCGCTTCAGCGCAATGATGAGGCTGTCACGACGCAGTTCACAATGACGGAGCTTGAAGAGCTCGGAATGCTGAAGATGGATTTTCTCGGGCTTCGGACGCTGACCGTGATTCGTTATTGCTGCGAATACATAAAGCGGTCCGGGGGAACGCCTCCGGACTTTGACAACTGCAATTACGACGATAAATGCGTATATGACCTTATAAGTTCGGGCGACACCGTCGGAGTTTTTCAGCTTGAGTCGGGCGGGATGACGCATTTCATGATGCAGATGAAGCCCACAAGCCTTGAGGACATTATCGCCGGCATTTCGCTCTATCGCCCGGGTCCTATGGATCAGATTCCGCGCTACATTGAGTGCAAACAGAATCCCGGAGCGGTGAAATACGAAACAGAGCTTTTGCGGCCGATTTTGAACGCAACCTACGGCTGCATGGTCTATCAGGAGCAGGTAATGCAGATTGTCCGCGACCTTGCGGGGTATTCGCTCGGCAGGAGTGACCTTATCCGCCGCGCAATGAGCAAGAAAAAGCACGATGTTATGGCGCAGGAGCGCAAAAACTTTATCTACGGCGTTGAGGAAGACGGCGTTGTGAAAATTGACGGTGCACTGCGGCGCGGCGTTTCGAAGGAAGCGGCGGAGAAGATTTTTGATGAAATGATGGATTTTGCATCATATGCATTCAACAAGGCTCATGCGGCGTGCTATGCGGTGGTTGCTTATCGAACTGCGCTGCTCAAATGCCTGTATCCTGCGGAATTCATGACTGCACTCATCAACAGCTATCTTACTGCGGCGGACAGGGTCTCGTTCTATATTTACTATTGCCGCAAGCACGGAATAAAGATTCTTCCGCCGGATATAAACCGCAGCGAGGCACGTTTTTCGGTTGAAAACGGTGCTGTAAGGTTCGGCCTTGCCGCGATACGCAACGTCGGAGAGGGAGCGATGAACGATGTGCTGGAGGAGCGGAGCCGCGGCGGAGCGTTTTCGGATTTTTCGAATTTCCTCCGAAGAACTTCCGACGGGCTGAACAAACGCCTGCTGGAGGGGCTTATAAAGGCTGGCTGTTTCGATTGTTTCGGCGTTTCGAGAAAATATCTGACGGCTCATTTTGAACAGGAGTTCACTGCGGCCGCCGCCGAAAGAAAAAGACTTGAAACGGGACAGCTTTCGCTTTTTGATTTCGGCGGGGATGACGGCGGAAGCATGATGAACACGGTTTCCGAAGCGGATAAGGCCGATATGAAAACGGAGTTTGAGCTTGATATTCTGCTCCGTGCCGAAAAGGAGGTTCTCGGCGTATATGTCAGCGGACATCCGCTCATGGAATATGAGGCTGCGCTTTCTGCATTAACGCCCTGCATCGAGCTTGCGGAGGCGGACGGTTCGGGAGCAATACATGATAACCAAACCGTGACGGCGGGAGGAATCATCGGTTCCCTGAGAACCCGTGCGGTCAAATCCGGCGCAGGGTTGATGGCATATGCGGTGCTGGAGGATATGAGCGGAAGCATTGAGATTGCGGCGTTCCCGAGCATTTACCAAAAGTATGCTTCCCTTATTGCAAACGATAAATGCGTTGCTGTCCGCGGCAGGTTCTCCATGCGGGAGGACAGGGACAATTCAATATTGATTGACGAAATTGTTCCGCTGCAAAAGGGTTCGAAAAACGCGGGGGAAAAGCGGCTTGCGCTGAATTTTCTTTCCGACGCGCTGCATCTTCGGAATGCGGCTGTTGAACTGCTGCACAGATTTCCCGGAAACACGGAGGTTTTGTTTCGCGATGCGGCAACGGGAAAGGTTTTGCTTGCGCCGCGCCACTGCTGCGTGAACTGTGCGGAGGAGCTGCTGTTTGAACTGAAGCATATGCTTGGGGAAGAGAATGTAAAAATTGTCCGCAAAAAATAGTATTGAGATTAAGGCGAAATAAGCAATTAAGGGGCAAAAGATGAAACGAATCGGAGTTTTAACAAGCGGAGGCGACACTCCGGGCATGAATGCGGCGATACGCGCCGTTTTCAAAACCGGAGTGGATATCGATTTGCAGGTAATGGGCATTTACCACGGCTACAAAGGCCTTATTGAAGGCAGAGTCGGGTACCTTGCCCATGCCGACGTTGAAAGCAAAATGCACAAGGGAGGAACGATACTTCGCACGGCGCGGAGCGAGGAGTTTAAAACGGAGGGCGGAATCGAAAAGGCAATTTCCGTTTTGCGTGCATACGAAATTGAAGGGCTTATCGTCATCGGCGGCGACGGCAGCTTTAAAGGTGCGGATGCTCTCAGCAAGCGCGGCATTCCCGTCGTCGGTATTCCGGGAACGATCGATAACGATATGGGGTATACGGATTTTACCATTGGGTTCGATACAGCCGTGAACAATGTTATGAACGAGATTTATAAAATTCGCGACACGATGCGTGCGCATGACAGGGTCGGCGTTATCGAGGTCATGGGAAGAAGATGCGGAGATATTGCACTTTGGGCGGGTGTTGCAGGTGCGGCAGACATAATTCTCGTTCCGGAACGTCCTCTTTCATGGGCAGATGCGGCGAACCGGCTTGCCGCAAACAAACTCCGCGGACAGCTCACAAGCATTGTTATGATCGCCGAAGGCGCGGGCAAAGCGGAGGATTTCTGCGAATACGTTCGAAAATACACCGATGTTGAGATAAAGGCGACGGTGCTTGGCTATATCCAGCGCGGCGGCAACCCGTCCGCGTTCGACAGAGTGCTTGCCGCTAAAATGGGACAGCGTGCGGTTGAACTGCTTGCGGACGAGGCGAATATGCGCGGAACGGACCGTGCGGGAAGCAGAGCGGCGGAAAATAACGATTTGCGAGAGAACTTCGGATACGCCGTGGGCATAAGGGAAAACCGCATTATCAGCGTTCCGCTTGCGGAAGCTGTTTCAACGCGGGATTGCTTTGATGATAAACTTTATGACCTGAATTCGGTTATGGCAAAATTCTGAGTGCGGCTCAGTGAACGGAAAAGGAAGCAAACAGAAAAATTCATGAAGTTAAACAGAAAACGAATGAATGCCGGCATAACCGCCGAGGATAACCGTTCGGAGCTGTCGGCAGGTTCGGCGGTGACGCTTGAAATCACGGCGTACGGTTCGGAGGGGCAGGGGATTGCAAGGCATAACGGCATGGCTGTATTCGTGCCGGGCGCAATTTGCGGAGAAACCGTTGAAGCGGAAATAAAAAAAGCCGCACCCTCGTTTGCGGAAGCGAAACTTCAAAAAATCTTTCGGCCGTCGGCAGAAAGGGTAATTCCGCCCTGCCCGCATTATGCCGAATGCGGGGGCTGTGATCTTCTTCACATGAGCTATGCGGAGCAGCTCCGCATGAAGCGCGAAACCGTGCGCAGCGCAATGGAGCGTATAGGAGGCTTTCGCGGGATTGAAATTCTTCCGTGCATCGGCGCGGACAAGCCCGAACATTACAGAAACAAGGCCGTTTTTCAGTTTGCAAATGCCGAAAAAACAAATAAGAAAAACCTTCGGCAGGTTCTTTCGGGCTATTACGAACAAAAAAGCCATAAACTCGTGCCCGTTGAAACATGCATGATTCAGAACGAAGAGGCAATGACGGCGAAAAGAATCGTTGCCGAATGGGCGAATTTGTTCGGCATCCGCGCTTTCGATGAAAAACAAAAAAGCGGGACTTTGAGGCAGCTTATGGTGCGCAGAACCGAGGGCGGAACGATGGCTGCGATAGTAACAACAGGCGCGCTTCCGCATTCGGATGAGCTTGTTTCAATGCTGGAACGCGGTCTGCCGTCGCTTGCATCCTGTATCCACGGAATCAACCGCAACCCGCGTGATCCGGGTATCGGAAGCAAAACCGAGCTGCTGTTCGGCAGCGCGGAACTTGCCGAAACGGTTTGCGGATTGAAATTCAACGTCGGTGCGCACAGCTTTTTGCAGGTGAACCCCGAACAGACGCAAAAGCTGTACCTTGCCGCCGCAAATGCATTGAACCTGACTGCAAACGATGATGTTGCGGATGTTTTTTGCGGAATAGGCACGATTTCCTTGCTTTTGGCTCAACGCGCCCGCTCCGTTCTGGGCATTGAAGCGGTTCCGCCCGCCGTTAAGGATGCCCGTAGGAATGCAAAACTCAACAACATCAAAAACGCGGAATTCATCTGCGAGAATGCCGAAACAGCCCTGCCCCGCCTCGTTGCGGAAGGCAAACGCTTCTCGGCAATTTTGCTCGATCCGCCGCGCCGCGGAGCGGAAAAGCCCGCTCTTGATGCAATTGTAAACAGCGGAGCCGAGCGCATCGCATATGTTTCCTGCAACCCCGCAACGCTTGCCCGCGACTGCAAAATACTCGCCGCCGCAGGCTATTACCCGATGTCGGTTCAGCCCGTGGATATGTTCCCGATGACACATCATGTGGAGACGGTAGTCTTGCTTTCCAAGGGTGAGGTCGACTCGAAAAAGATTCGGGTTGAGTTCTCTTTGGAAGATATGGATATGTCCGAATTTCAAGATGGGGCAACCTACACCCAGATTAAGGACTATGTGCTGGAGCATAGCGGGTTAAAGGTATCCAACCTGTATATCTCACAAATTAAGCGAAAATATGGGATTGAGGATGGAAAGAATTACAATTTGCCGAAATATGAGGATTCCATACAACCTCAGTGTCCGCCGGAAAAAGCTTGCAAGCTGAATCAATGTGTGCTATAATAGCATACAACCTCAGTGTCCGCCGGAAAAAGAGAGGGCGATTCTGGGAGCATTGAAGCATTTTGGTATCACAGAATAAATGGAGGTATTGAAAATGAAAAAGATGAAACTGATTTTATTAATAATTCTCGTTGTTATCCTTTCTGGATGCAAACATGAAAATGAACAGGTTAAGTTGTTAGATACCATAGATCAGATTCAAGGAATGGAGGACTATGAACCTTCTGGTACTTTGTCGAAATCATTCAGTGAAAATGTAGTTTATGAGGTATCGGATATTTCTTGGAATGGTAATTCGGGTGTTGCAGAAGTTAAAGTAACAACACCTGATTTGGGGCAGATTATTTCTGATGCTATACAAACGGCTATTGATGAGTGCGGAACGAAAGATTACGATGTGTTGCTTGATAATGTCAAGGAAAATATCCAGTCTACTCTGAATTCCAAGGATCATCCTACTCTTGAAAGTACTGTTGAGATGGACACGGAGAAAACAGAAGATGGCTATACATTGATCAGCAACGAAGAATTTGAAAGAATCATTTCAGGAAATCTGGAAGAAATTTTCGTTCAAGCGTTAATGGAGGGACTTGCAAATGAGAATCCGAATTAATTATAATTTGAAACGTTTGATCTCCATCTGTACTGTTTTGGCTCTGTTGTTTTCGACTATTGACATTCTCAGAATAACTGCTCATGCAGCAGAGAATAAATTTGAAGAAGTCACACTTTCACTGAATAGCTCTGTTGTCGATGATTCTTCAATTGACTTATACTTATACGATTCGGTGTACTATATTTCTATTGATGATTTGTGTTCATTGACACGCTGTTCGCAAACTTTTGACAGAAATATCATTTCGGTTAAGCAAGGATTCTGGAGTGCCTCTTTTGATGTTGCAAGTCAGACGTTTGATGATGGTTATCAAACAGTAGATACTTCAATTCTCAAGGTGTCCGAAGATACATATGCTGTCCCTGCTCTTATGTTTCTGAGCTATTACAAAGCAATCGCATTCATCGAAAACGACACACTTTATTGCAGAATGCCTGAATATACTGCATGGGAAGCACTTGATGTGGATTATGGCAATTCTTTGGTTGACATCTATGAGTTATATGGCGGTGAAGGAAATGTTACGCTGTCTCTGACTTTGGATATTATCATGGATTTTATCATGGGCGATATGTCGACTTCGGATGATTATTTGAGCGATGCTTTTCTCACTGCGCTTAAGGTTGATTTGTACGGTTATTCTTCCGTTCAGGAATATAAAGAAACAAGCCAAAACGATCTATACTCAGACCTGCATTCTGATGAAGGTTCAGATTTTGTTGAAGCACTTGAAGATACTTTGTCTATTACTGCCGAACCAACAGAATGGTACATTCAATCTTACTACAACGCCATCGAAAAGTCTTTTGTCAGTCTTGCATACGATGCTTATGATGCAGGTCAACATGCCGACGTAACCCACTATGGCGAGAAGTTCTATGAAGCATTTACCGAAAAGAATAAGACAAGTGAAGCAGCGGAAAAATATTTCGACAGCATGGACTATGTGATGCTTTTTGTCTCTGCTGCGGTGGAAACAGCACAGGAAATGAAATATGTGAACGCAACAAACAATCTTGTCTATAATGTAATGGGACAAGAAAACCTGAATTATCTTGGCATTTCAGCCAATGATAACGATTGGTTTACCGTTGCCAATAGATACCAGAATGTTCTGGGTGTTGCGACAACACAGCTTGAAGCAGAGGCTATGCAGCTCTTTACAGATAAGCTTTGCTGGGAAACGCTCATTGGTACAGGTGTGTCAAGTGCGGCTGGTATTAGCGGAGGAGCATGGTCTTTTAGCCTGAACTTTGCTCGGTTGTTTGTTGAGAATTTCCCTTTGACCAGTTCTTCTGTTGAAGCTTTCAAAGCAGATCGGAGAGCACTGTATTTGTCAGAATTACAGCAGAATGTATACTGGGTAGCATACAATACACTTCTGAATATGCAAGATCAATGGGATAATACAGAAAACTATGCGAAGTACATTCAGGCCTTGCAGCTATACTGCCGAACATCGATTGCCATGTATGAAAACTTGATTGCAATGGTAGATGAATTCGGACAGAATCGGGATTATTGGTCCGCCTTATTCCAAGAACGCATTGACATGTTAGCTGTATCTTTGTATCAGCTGACAACTATTCAGGATGATGGAGTTAATAACTGCTTACCGTTGGATATGTTAACATTTCAATTTGAAAGTAAGTCATTAAGTGAAGCAGAGCTACTTGCCATAACTGAATCGATTGCCAAGCATTCAATGGAGAATTATGTATACACTGATATGGACCATGATGGGGCCAATGAGCTAATAGGTGTTTATTGTGGTGATATGGGATTGTATCAGACTTGGTATTGTAGCAGTGATGGAAAAACTTGTGCTTTGATCCATCAAAACGATGATGGAATGGGTGCATGTGAAATCGAACTGTTGAATATAGGTGATGCAACGCACGTTGTATTGAATGCCTACCGAGTAATGGGAACAGGAAAAAATTACTCCATTATAGCGATGAGAAATCAAGAAATTGTTTGCCTCATTTCCAATCGATATGGCTATGTGTCTATGACAGATGGTGGAGATATCACGCTCAATGTAGAGGCATATGATGGAATGTATGATCCAAGCATTGGGGCAATGATTCTACATACATGGAAAAACACATATTTATTTTTTGATGGAAATACATATAAGGAATATGGGGCAACAGAAATATCTGAGCAGGAATTTTTGGATTATCAAAACTCACAAGAACTAAAAGATCAGATTGAAGGCGAATTGCGACAATCAAATACAACATCTTTAGAATTTTCATATTTTAAAAGAAAGAATGGAATTATGCACATTCAATGTAATGTATATAGTGATTCTGGAGAGATACAATATGGGTATTATACTATTAGATATAACGGTAATCAATTAAACAAAGATTTGGGAGAATATAATCCGGGACAAATGGCATATAGTTTTTCTGATCTTAAGGTAGTATACTAATTTTCTGCACAGGTATTTCAACAGAATGTCAGTGTCTACCTTTGGTTCTGAGGTATCCGAAGGTGAGACTCCTCTCAGTTCTGGCTTCCAAGCAGGGGCGAGAGCATCCCTGTTGGCATAGGGTATCCAAAGGGAAACAGCGTTGCCCTTGGCAGGGGTATCCAAAGGGGACGGCGTCCCCCTTGGCACACGATTTTCCGCAGGAAAGTCTAGTGTGTTATACCTTTGCTTCCGGCTGACGCGGGAAAGGGGTTGACGGCGTACTCAGCAATGGGGCAGAGTGTGGCGGCAAACGCTTTTTCGCGGCAGTAGGACAGGCGGGTTTTGTGACGTGAGTTGCGGCACAAATGCAGGATTTTTGAGAAGCAAAATCCGACTGTCCGGAAAAGGAAGCAGAGGTATATAAAAGCCCCCGTCCCGCCGCGGCGATCAAAAAGCTTCTCTGCTATACTCTGGATTCGGATCTGTTCGGCCATTCCCGTGACCATGCAGTGATAGAGCTGCGCAATTCGGAATCGAAGAAGACTGCAAAGGGCAAATTGATACGCAATATGCTTTTTCCGCCTGCGGGGCAAATCGAATCGCGCTATACCTTCCTTCAGGGCCGGCATTGGCTGCTGCCGCTGGCGTGGATCGTGCGTGCGGTGTCGAATTTGCGGCTGATTCCAAACAGACTGCACAGCATGAAATCCGTTGCAGAAACCGATATCGACCGCGTGGAAACGCATGACGGGTTTATGCGCCGAATCGGACTTTGAAAAATGTACGCATCGGAGCGGAAAAGCAATGCGGATTGAAACAAAAATCTGTTCGGCTTTAATCGGCTTTATCTGAAAAGTTAAAAAAACGAACAAAAATTGACCGCCGAGAGATTCGGCGGTCTTTTTATGAAATTCGTAAAATTCTGCTGTTGTGATTATTCGGCAGTCACGGCCGAACCGAGCTGTTCACCGCTGATTGTCATTTCATTGATGGCAGAGTTCCAAGCCTCGAAAGATTCGGCATCATACAGCTGTGCGGTGAACATTGTCAGCATATCACCGGAGTAGATGTAGCATGCAATGACGTATGCACGAACATCGTCGACATCGACGGTTGTTTTGTAGTAAATAACCGGGTGATCACCGACGGTCAGTTTATAACATTTGTCGTCGGAAACGGTTCCGCCGAAAGCTTCCTTAAAGTAAGCTTCAATTTCTTCAACAGACTGACTGAAACTGATTGCGGCGTCATCGCCGATGGGTGCGTTCATGTAAATGACTGCATTCTGTGAATTTTCATCCACGCTGCTGGCAAAAGCAACGATTCCGCCGATGTCCATAAGCATGTAGCCTTCGGGTGCGGTCAGCTTGATGAAGTCGGTTGTGAATTCGCGGGTGGCTTGGTTGTAATTGTAACTGTCGGCAGGTTCCGCAGTGGGTTCTTCCGTGGGCTCCGCAGTGGGTTCCGCTGTAGGTTACGCGGTGGGCGTCGCGGGAACTTCTGTGGCGGGCGCGGGAGTAGGTTCTTTCTTGTTTCCGCCGCATGCCGCAAAGCTGAGCAGCATCAGTGCAGCAAGGATAATCGCCGTAATTTTTTTCATTGTGAGTTCTCCTCTGATTTTTTAATTTTACACAACATGATATAGACGGGTGCAGTGAGCAGCCGCGCCATTAGCTGTGCATAACATGATTATTATACCACGCTGAACAAATATGTGCAATACGGAAAACAGAAAATATACATATCAAGGGCTTTTCTGCAAAGCAATAATGAAAACAGCAAACAGGACAATCCTTCGGGAGCTGCCTTGTTTTTGTTTTGAGGTTTGTGCAGCTTCCGAAAAACAATTGTGCAAGCTTAATCGAAAGATTATTGCCTGTCGATTCCTGCCTGTTTAAAAAAAATAACCGAATACGCAAGAAAGCAGACAAGATCGCTTAATGCCGAAAAAAATCTTGTGTGATAAACAAAAACACTGTAAAAAAGAATGCCCGTTTCCGCAAACAAAAATACCGCCGGCATTGTACGGAGCAGTTTTCCCCATATCGTGTTTTTTCTGCCGGACCATAGGATTATTCCCAACACGGCACATACAAAAGCGGGCGGCGAATGAGATAGACCGCATTGTTGAGGAACGTATAAGGGCTGTCCGAAGCTCCAAGATGGTGAACGACATCCATGAGCCGGTCAAAGGGAACGGTGCGGTCATGGTTCAGCAGCAGATACGACAACAGCAGATAGTCTTACTCTGTCTTGAAGTCATCGCAGGTCAACGTTCCTTTCTGACCAAAAAGCTCAAAGAAGTGCGCTTAATCCGGATAGCTGGGTTTCAGCTCCTTCATATCGGCAGTCACAATGGGCATGTTATGGTCAAGAGCTTTCATGACGCGCAGGCTTTCTTCCGGCATTCTCGGTCATTAATGAAAGACATTGCAGCTTTACGGATATGACTTTTCCTTTTCACACGCTCTTTTTTCAAAAATGCGAAGAAGCTGCCCAACATCAATCGGGCAGCTTCTGACGCAAACCGAACAGACAAGCCAAACGGATTATTACAGCGGTGTTTGCTTTTAATCCATGATGTCGTACCGCTTCATCAGCGCAATGCGCTCCTTGGCCAGCTTGATTGAGCCGGAGGCGCTGTTGCCGTCTGCGGAGTTCTGCTTTTCACCGGCGTAGTGCGCGATTCGCTGTATCCATGCAACAGGAAGCAGATACGGATGCTTTTTGAGGTACGGGTAGCGGCGCTCCAGATACTCCCGTTTTGGGAACACCGTGCTCAGGACGCTGCTCTTCTCGCCGGAGCGGTTGGCCTTGACGGCATTCAGCGTTACAGTCGAAGAATGCAGCCGCGTGTAGTCGTTGGAGCCATACACGCCGCCGCAGAGGGTGTCGTGCAGCAGCGGCTCCACGTCAATGGAATCATCCCACGGTGCGGGCAGGTCAAATTCGATGCCGAGACAGTCCTTGGCGATACGGAACGCCGCTGCGGCAAAAGTCGCCGCATGGACGCCGGCACACTGGTCATGCAGACGCTGCCAGTCGATTTCATTGCGATACTCCCGCGCCCACAGGCCGATGTCGCAGAACTGCCGCAGCCCGATGCCGCTTCGCACAAAGTGCTTGTAGGCATGCAAAATCAGGTACAGCAGATGTTCGTGAGGCGGCATGGTGAGAAAGCCGTCAATTTCAACGTGGTTGATATCGGCAAAGAAGTGATTCAGCTCGTCGTGAGCGTCCTCGGCAGAATCGAATAAGTGACGGTGCAGCTCGATGTAAAGCGGGCTATCTTTTTTTGTGTAGGATACCTCATCTGCCGTGGGCAGCTCATCGGCAGGTGTATTGGTGGTCAGACCGTTTGCGAGAAGCTGCTCGTGGCAAGCCCCGAACTCTGCGTCGGGGATGTAGAGATCATCGTCCGCGCTGATGCGGTGATTTTTCAGCGGGTACAGGCCGCTGAAAAGTTGACCTTTTACCACAATGGGATGCAGCCCTGCCGCTGTCTCTTATACACATTCTGACGCTGCCGACGAGCGATCTAGTGTAGATCTCGGTGGTCGCCGTTTACTTAAAAAAAAAAAAAGAGAATAATGATAAAAATTACGAAATTGATCATAAAACTAATCAGCTGCATCTGAG
>OLJF01001228.1_pt1 | contig 16923 bp, 7 predicted proteins | sample 1609751 | NCBI WGS metagenome assembly OLJF01 (sample SAMEA4350171, study PRJEB24818) | metagenome | biome: human; feature: gut; material: faeces | place: Denmark | collected 2013-09
TGCCCCCGAAGCACGATGCGGGTACCGCAACCCGACATTATCGAGCATTTTGGCAACGCAGATGCCGTGCCGCAGCCGCCGGAGCGGTGCTTGAGCCGTTAGGCGGGAATTGTGCGGTATTGCCTTAGAACCCCCAGTGCAGAAAATCAGCATCTTGCACGATTATTTGAAATATTTTTTGTGAATACTCTTGACAGAGCGTGGTTTATCCGCTATTATAATAAATGCGTGAGTTAAGGGGTCAAGTGCGGCCAAAATGGAAGCACAACCCCCGCAAAAAACTGCGCGGAATAATCAAGAAAGGAGAAAAGAAATGCCTACTTTTAACCAGCTCGTACGCAAAGGCCGTGAGGTCCTGGTAACCAAGAGCACTGCTCCTGCCCTTCAGAAGAGCTACAACTCCCAGAAGAAGCAGTACACCACCATGAACAGCCCCCAGAAGCGTGGTGTTTGCACCGCTGTTCGTACCATGACCCCCAAAAAGCCCAACTCTGCTCTGCGTAAAGTTGCCCGTGTCCGCCTGACGAATGGTATCGAGGTCACCTCCTACATTCCTGGTATCGGCCATAACCTGCAGGAGCACAGCGTTGTCCTGATCCGTGGCGGTCGTGTTAAGGACCTGCCCGGTGTCCGTTACCACATCATCCGTGGTACTCTGGATACTCAGGGTGTTGCAAACCGTAACCAGGCTCGCAGCAAATACGGCGCAAAGCGTCCCAAGGCCGGTGCCAAGAAGTAAGGAAACATCTTTTCGCCATAAAATGGTCAGCTGACCCTTTTGTGGCATAACGGGAGTTTTCTTTAACTTTCGAGTACCGATGATATCATTAATGTGAAGGAGGGAAGAAAGATGCCCAGAAGAGGTAAAATCGCAAAGCGCGAAGTTCTGGCTGATCCTATTTACAATTCCAAGCTCGTCACCCGTCTGGTCAACAGCATTATGCTGGATGGCAAGAAGGGCGTCGCTCAGAAGATCGTTTACGAAGCTTTTGAGACTGTCAAAGAGAAGACCGGCAACGATCCTCTCGAAATGTTCGAGAAGGCCATGGAAAACATCATGCCCAGCCTCGAAGTTAAGGCCCGCCGTGTCGGCGGCTCCACCTACCAGGTTCCCCTGGAGGTCAGCCCCGCCCGCCGCGAGACCCTCGGCCTGCGCTGGCTGACTCTGTACAGCCGCAGCCGTGGTGAAAAGACCATGTCCGCTCGCCTGGCCGCCGAGATCATCGACGCTACCAACAACGTTGGCGGCGCTGTCAAGAAGCGCGAAGATACCCACAAGATGGCAGAAGCCAACAAGGCTTTCGCGCATTACCGTTATTGATCTGCTTACTGAGGAGGTTTAAGCCATGGCAACGCCGAGAGACGTATCCCTGCAAATGACCCGAAATATCGGTATCATGGCCCACATCGACGCAGGCAAGACCACCACCACCGAGCGCATTCTGTACTACACCGGTATTAACCATAAGATCGGCGAAGTTCATGACGGCGCTGCTACGATGGACTGGATGGAGCAGGAACAGGAACGTGGTATTACCATCACTTCCGCTGCAACCACCTGCTACTGGAGCCACACCGAGACCCAGCACGATCCGGCTCTGTTCAAAAAGAACCGTCATCGTATCAACATCATCGACACCCCGGGCCACGTTGACTTTACTGTTGAAGTTCAGCGTTCTCTGCGTGTTCTGGACGGTTCTGTTACCGTTCTGGCCGCAAAGGGTGGCGTTGAGCCTCAGTCTGAAACCGTTTGGCGCCAGGCTGACGAGTACAAGGTTCCCCGCATGGTTTACGTCAACAAGATGGATACCATGGGTGCTGACTTCTTCCGCTGCGTACAGATGATGCATGATCGTCTGCATGCCAACGGTGTGCCTATCCAGCTGCCTGTCGGCCAGGAAGACACTTTCCGCGGCATCATCGATCTGATCGACATGAACGCCGATATCTACTATGATGATATGGGCAATGATGTGCGCGTTGAGGAAATTCCTGAAGACCTGAAAGAACAGGCTCAGGAATATCATGACAAGCTGATCGAAGCTGTTGCTGAGACCGACGAAGAGCTGATGATGAAGTACCTGGAAGGCGAAGAGCTGACCAAGGGAGAAATCAAGGCTGCTCTGCGTAAGGCTACTATTTCCAACGAGATCGTTCCTGTTGTCTGCGGCTCTTCTTACAAGAACCGTGGCGTTCAGAAACTGTTGGATGCAATCGTTGATTATATGCCCGCTCCGACTGACGTTGCGGCCATCAAGGGCACCAACCCGGAGACTGGCGAGGAAGAAGATCGCACTTCTTCCGATGATCAGCCGTTCTCTGCACTGGCATTCAAGATTATGACTGACCCGTATGTCGGTAAGCTGTGCTTCTTCCGCGTGTACTCTGGTACCGTTGAGGCTGGCACCACTGTTTACAACTCTGTTAAGGATCAGGACGAGCGTATCGGCCGTATCCTGCAGATGCATGCAAACAACCGTAAGGATATCGACATCTGCTACGCTGGCGATATCGCCGCTGCTGTTGGTCTGAAGAACACCACCACTGGTGATACCCTGTGCGATGAGAAGCATCCCATCATCCTCGAGTCCATGAACTTCCCCGAGCCGGTTATCCGCGTTGCCATCGAGCCCAAGACCAAGGCTGGCAGCGAGAAGATGGGTATTGCCCTGTCTAAGCTGGCTGAAGAGGACCCGACTTTCCGTACCTGGACCGATGAAGAAACCGGTCAGACCATCATCGCCGGCATGGGCGAGCTCCACCTGGAAATCATCGTGGACCGTCTGCTCCGCGAGTTTAAGGTCGAAGCTAACGTTGGCGCACCTCAGGTTGCCTACCGTGAAACCATCCGCAAGGATGCTAACCAGGAAACCAAGTACGCACGTCAGTCCGGTGGTAAGGGCCAGTATGGTCACGTTAAGATCAAGATTGAGCCCAACCCGGGTAAGGGTTATGAGTTTGTCAACGGTATTGTTGGCGGCGCTATCCCGAAGGAATACATCCCCGCTGTTGACAACGGTATCCAGGGCGCGATGAAGTCCGGCATTCTGGCTGGCTATCCCGTCGTGGATGTCAAGGTCACTCTGTGGGACGGCTCCTATCATGAAGTTGACTCCTCTGAAATGGCGTTCTCCATCGCCGGCTCCATGGCATTCAAGGATGCTATGAAGAAGGCTGATCCCGTCATTATGGAGCCCATCATGAAGGTTGACGTTGTTGTTCCTGACGAGTATATGGGCAACGTCATTGGCGACTTGAACAGCCGCCGCGGCGCGATCCAGAACCAGGAATCCACCGATGGCACTGCCCGTGTCACCGCGATGGTTCCTCTGTCCGAGATGTTCGGTTACGCTACTGACCTGCGTTCCAAGACCCAGGGCCGTGGCCAGTACTCCATGGAGCCGGCTGATTACCAGCAGGTTCCCAAGAGTGTTGCAGATAAGATCATGACCGAGCGCAATAAGGGCTGATTCTGCACAAATTCGCGCAAAATACTTGATTTTTCTTGAAAAATCTAGTATGATAGCCTTACAACAGGCTATTTTATCTGTTTGAATTAAAGGAGGATACTTCCAATGGCTGAAAAGGAAAAATTTGACCGCTCTTTGGAGCATGTCAACATCGGTACCATCGGTCACGTTGACCACGGCAAGACCACTCTGACTGCCGCTATCACCAAGGTTCTGGCTCTGAAGGGCGACGCCGATTTCATGGATTACTCCAGCATCGATAAGGCTCCTGAAGAGAAGGCTCGTGGTATCACGATCAATACCGCTCACGTTGAGTACCACACCGCGAAGCGTCACTATGCCCACGTTGACTGCCCGGGTCATGCTGACTACATCAAGAACATGATCACCGGTGCTGCTCAGATGGACGGCGCTATCCTGGTTGTTGCTGCAACCGATGGCCCGATGCCGCAGACCCGTGAGCACATCCTGCTGGCTCGTCAGGTTGGCGTGCCCAAGATCGTTGTGTTCCTGAACAAGTGCGATATGGTTGACGACGAAGAGCTGCTCGACCTGGTCGAAATGGAAGTTCGCGAACTGCTGGACAGCCAGGATTTCGACGGCGACAACACCCCGATCATCCGTGGTTCCGCTCTGAAGGCTCTGGAGAGCACTTCCAAGGATCCCGATGCTCCGGAATACAAGTGCATTTGGGAGCTGATGGACGCTGTTGACAGCTACATCCCGACCCCGGACCGTGCTGCTGATAAGCCGTTCCTGATGCCCGTTGAGGACGTTATGACCATCTCCGGCCGTGGCACCGTTGCTACCGGTCGTGTTGAGCGTGGTACTGCTCATGTCGGCGATCAGATGGAAATCGTTGGTCTGAAGGAAGAGAAGCTGACCACCACCATCACTGGTCTGGAAATGTTCCGCAAGAGCCTCGAGTTCGCTCAGGCTGGCGACAACATCGGCGCTCTGCTGCGTGGTATTGACCGTGACCAGATCGAGCGTGGCCAGGTTCTGGCTGTTCCCGGTTCTGTTCATCCCCACACCACTTTCGATGGCCATGTTTACGTCCTGAAGAAGGAAGAAGGCGGCCGTCATACCCCGTTCTTCAACAACTATCGTCCTCAGTTCTACTTCCGTACCACCGACGTTACCGGCATCATCACCCTGCCCGAAGGCACTGAGATGTGCATGCCCGGCGACAACGTTGATATGCACGTTGAGCTGATCACCCCGGTTGCCATGGAAGAAGGCATGCGTTTCGCTATCCGCGAAGGCGGCCACACTGTTGGTTCCGGCGTTGTTTCCAAGATCGAGAAGTAATTTTCGGCTTGTGATATAGCTTTCAAGGCTCCTGCTGTTAAGGCAGGGGCCTTTTTGTTGTGTACGACTTATGGGGCGGGGAGGGGGCAAAGGCCGGGTGTGGAAGACCAAGGAAGGCATCATGAAAACATCAGGAATTGTAGATAGGGGAGAGGACACCATTCGGAACTTTGAAAAAGTGGAGCAGAAGGGGGCACTCACACCGCCCTACCTTGGGAAGTTGTATTTTAGGTCGCGGTTAAGGGGCAAGGGTTGATCTATCCCTAAGTTTTCGGAACGGTCAGGAAGGCTCTCTACAGTACAATTTATAATGGGCAATTCTCAACCTACAATTTTCCCTTCAAGTTTCCTCCAATCTCTGCCAAATCTCTCAACAACAAGCCAAACCGAAATGGCAAAAAATGCGCGATCACAATACCGGGTGATTGGATTAAGAGATTGCAAAGAACATTATCGGGGTAAATGTTCAATCATTTGATAAAATTAGGAATAAACCATTCAAAAATGTTAATAAGTACCGCCAAAGGGTCACCGCACCGCAACGCAAATAATGTGCGAAAAACAGGTTTCAGTTGATTCAAGGACAAAAATTTAGATAGAAACCGCGCTAATGAACTATGCAAATTCTGGCAACTGTGATATAATGTATATACCTAGATGTGTCGGAATGGTTATCATTTGCGGGATCAAGGCATGCAGCCGGTACAACGTTTTGTCAGCCGCTGTGCCGGGGCCAAAAGCCCCAAAAGCAGGCCGCAGCCCGGCAAGGGATCGCCAGACCGAGGGGAGCACAACCAGGCGTTTTGCAATCAACACCTGCAAAGTGCCGCACATCTGCCGTACCACTTTTCACACAAAAGGGGAAAGTAGTAACACTTAAGGGAGGATAAAACTATGAAGAAAAACCTTCAGCGTTTTGGTGCATCCGTGTTGGCAGCAGCCATGGTTGCCCAAAGCGTGGCGCTTCCCGCAGCAGCCGAAACTACCAAGATTGATTCTTCGGTAGCGCAGTCTGTTGCAGCTAGCGCAGCAAGCGCGGCCAGCGCTGTGCAGTCCCTGCCCAAGTTCACCAGCACCGCAGACCTGATCAAGCAGACAGCCCAAACGCTGGCTGCCCAGGGCGAAGTGCATGAACTGGAGCAGGATGATGCCAAGCTGGAAGCGACTGCACAGAGCAAGGCGGGCATGAGCCTTGCAGCGTTGGAAAATGCATTGGCCGATGCTATGTACGCCAACGCCGCAGCCGGCAAGATCAACACCGAAGCCTATGGCCTGAACAAGGACGAGATGGCATCGGTGATGGCTGCCACCATCAAAACGTATCATCTGTCCAGCGCCGTTACCGACCTGGGCTATGAGACGAACGCCGCAGGCGTTGTGACCGCCGTTACCTTTACCGGCAGCTCCGGCATGACCTCTGCGATGGAGTCCATGACCAACAGCGATGATGAAGTGATTGCGCAGCAGGCTGACAGCTACGCACAGGCTTACGTTGCTGAAAACTCCGATACCTTTGCCGCCAGCGCCGCTGCGGACGGCCATACCTATGGCGAGCCGAAATGGTACTGGAATGACACCAACCCGGAGGATGGCCATACCCATACCTGGAAAGAAACCCCCGATGGTTACTGGACCAAGACCGATGACGGCTGGGCTTACACCGCTGTGTATACCTGTGAAAAGGGCGATGCCTACCAGAAGGTAGAAGGCACCGTAACCAAGGATACCACCGAGGCAAAGCCCGGCGTTGCCGGCAAGACCGTTTACTCTGCCAGCGTGCCCGCTGACAAGAGCCCGGTTAAGAAGGAATACAAGGAACCCACCACCCGCACCGACGACATTGCCGCCCTGCCCTGCCAGAGCCATGTCGTGTCCAAGGATGCAGATGGCAACTTTGTTGCTACCTTCAACTGGGAAATGAAGAAGATCGAGGGCGAGCTGGCCGCTGACTACAGCAACGCCCAGCTGTTCTATGACAGCGAAACCGGCAAAATTTCTGCCGGCGCTCCCGTTACCATTGACTGGGAATGCACCAGCGTCACCTTCAAGTGCGCTGTCTGCGGCGAAGAAATCAAAACCCAGCCGGTAATGACCATGCCGGTCAGCGTTGTGGTAGACCAGAATGACAATTCCGTCTACATCAATGTGGGCGGCACCCCGACCCTGGATACCACCTCCGGCGGCACCGGCGTTACCCTGGTGTCCGCAATGGACGGCGGCAACTGGTACGATATGCAGAACAACCCGGTTGACGCAAGCAAGGTGAACTTCACCTATCAGAGCGGCGACAACAAGGGCAAGAACAGCCTGCTGCTGTACGACAGCCAGAAGACTGCCGTGTATGTGGACGACCAGGGCAACCAGGTCACCAATACTTACGATGTCTCGACTGCGCAGATGAACTACTACTACTTCCAGCTGTCGCAGTTCAACCAGGACGAAGCAGAGTACTTCGGCGTGGTTGCCCCGTTCTGGACCTCCAAGGGCGTTCAGAAGCAGGGCGAGGATGGCAGCATCACCGGCACCATGGGCGCAATCAAGATATTGTGCAGCATTGATCCGAACGATGATGTCCCGCCGACCACCATGGCATTCATGCTGAACATGCTGCCGCAGGCGTTCATGTCTTACGTCATGAACTATGGCGAAGCTCTGAAAGCCATCCGTAATGAAGGCTTGAAACAGGTTGCCGAGCTGGGTGACAGCGCTGACTATGTTACCAAGCTGCTGATCCTGCACGACTGGATCTCCCAGGTTGCAGAATTCGATATGGGCTCCATGGGCGATATCACCGGCGGCGGCAACAACGATCCTATCCAGACGACTGCTTTCGGCGCCCTGCTGGGCGGCGAGATCGGCGCTAAGGGCGTTGAGTATGGCTGCATCTGCCTGGGCTATGCAGCTGCATTTAACTACATGGTCCAGAATTTGCCTGACAACAAGAGCATCTATAAGAATGATGACGGCAGCTGGAAGACCCCCGATGAAGTAGGCGATAACGCTGTTGTTGACTTTGCCCAGATCCTGTATTACTGCGATACTTCTGATACCAGTGTTGCCGGTAATGCGTTCGGCGGCGGCATGTTCAACAACGTCCACTACTTCAACGCAGTCAAGGTCAACAAGCTGCAGGGCGACAGCAACTCTGCTACGATGACCACCGGCGAAGCCAACAAGAACTGGTACTATGTTGACGTTTGCTATGACGACGTGAACACCGAGTGCATGGCCCAGACCCGCGTTGAGAACGCAGGCGACATGCGCCATGTCAACTTCCTGGTTTCTCCCTCCGGTCTGGAAGGCCGTTACAGCAAGTACTATGATTACATTGACTCGCTGTACGATGGCTACACCTACACCAAGAACAAGAATCCCGATGTGGATGATGACGGCAATGTTGTGTTGAACAACGGCAAGCCGCATTACTCTTACACCAAGGCGGAGAACAAGAACGAGACCCGTTACACCGATACCTGCTACGAGGATACCTGGTTCACCTCTATCTGCAGCCCCATCTACTTCGACAATAATTACTTCTATTACGTTGATACCACGACCAACCAGAACCTGTATAACAACATGCGCCGCCAGCAGTCCGAGAACGGCAACAACGGCAACTCTGGTTCCGGCAGCTCTGGTAACAACTCCCAGATGCAGCAGTTCATGAAGAAGATGCAGAACCAGGGCCCCGATACTCTGGAAGCACGTCCGCGTAATGCGAACTACTATATCCGCAAAGCGGATTCCAGCAGCAGGCCCGGCGGCTTCAGCATGAGCAGCTTTACCAAGACGGATGACCCGTTTGATATCGTCCTGATGTACTACAACGATCTGAAGAAAACCAGCAGCAACTTCAATGATGACGACAGCAATGCCGAGGTTCTGGCCAAAGCTGGCACCATCTATAAGATCGATACCAGTGCAAAAGATAAGCATACCAAGGTTGAAAACAACCTGAACACCGAGTGCCTGGCAGACGCTGCTGCAAAGCGGATCTACCCCGCACTGGTACACTCTACCGCACTGTATGATGGCAAGCTGTACTTCAACGTCAACAACGCCATCTACCGTATGGACCCGACCACCGGCACAGTGGAAGAAGTGAAGGAATACAACACCGTCTATGGCGGCATTAAGCTGACCAAGGATAAGGACGGCAACATGGTTCCCGATACCCACTTTCCCGGCATGAGCATGGTTATCATGGATAGCGCCCAGGATACCAGCAGTGTGAAGTATCTGAACACCTTCAAGAACCATCCTCTGGCGGGCCTGACCCTGCGTGACAGCTACAGCTTTGCTACCACCACCCAGCAGGGCCAGACTGTGATCACCGGCATCAACACCACCAAGGATCAGCTGGTCGTTTCTGTCGGCACCAACCTGTCCAACACCTATAAGGAACTGGTGGACGGCAAGGCAGAAGTCAAGACCGATGCCTCCGGCACTTCTTATGCAAACCGTAAGAGCTACAAGACCGAGTCCTGGAACTACAACCCGAGTTACAACCAGAACATGGGCAGCTCTGACGAGAAGAACAAGAACGAAGAGTTCATGTGGTGCGCTAACCTGGTTGAAACCATGCCGATGTCCGACATGGTCAGCGACCTGAGCAGCGGCGCAACCACCAATGTTTCCGTTGAAGCATGGTGCGATACCCCCGCTTACACCCAGGACCGCACCACCAAGTACGGCCTGACCAAGGGTGAAAAGAAGTACGCTGACGGCGCACTGCCCAAGGGCCATACCTGGAAGCTGGACGAGCTGGAAACCAAGTCCGTTGGCAACAATGTGTACCTGTGCTCTGATTGCCATACCGCAACCGAAAGCACCCCCCACACTGTTACCCTGCCCGATGCAGTTCAAGGCGTTACCCTGACCCTGGGCACCACCAACAACACCTACATCAAGGACGATACCGTTACCCTGACCGTAGAAAAGGAAGGCACCGATATCGTTACCGTTACCGCAAAGAACGGCGATACCGATGTTGCCCTGACTGAAGTTCAGGAAGCAGCGCAGGACGAAGCCGCAGCCCAGGCTACCACCGAAAAGGCTAAGACGGTTTACACCTTCACCATGCCGGACGGCGATGTGACCATCAGCGTTGCAAAGAACGCTAAGACCTATGCGGTCAAGGTGGCCGATGCTAACAAGGATACGTTGAAGATCACCAGCCCCGAAGCTGACCTGGATAAGGTTGCTGAGGGCACCAGCGTTACCGTTGTGGCTACCCCGAAGGATGGCTATACCCTGACGGCTGACGGTGTGGTGGTTACTTACGGCGACAATCAGACCCTGAAAGCAACTCCTGACACAGAAAAGGCCAACACTTACACCTTTGCAATGCCCGCTGGCGATGCAACTGTCAGCGCAGCGTTTGAAGAGGTTAAGAAGTACACGGTTACGGTTGACCCTGTTGAAGGCGAAGCCGCTGAAGTTACCGCAACCCCGAAGGAAGCTGCGAAGGATGCCGAAATCACCGTTGAGGTTAAGAACATTAAGGATGGCTACAAGCTTAAGGATGACGGCCTGACTTACAGCTACAAAGACGGTGAAAAGACCGAGACCAAAACGCTGACCCTGACTGAAGGCAAGACTACCTTCAAGATGCCTGCTGCCAATGTTACCGTTAGCGCTGCGTTTGAAGCCGTTGAGGTTAAAACTTACAGCGTTGCTGTTGACAAGAAGGGCGAAGGCGCGGTAGAAGTAACAGCTAATGATGCAGCTGTTACCGAGACCACTGCCCTGAAGGCTGGCGACATTGTTACCTTTACCGTTACCCCGAAGAACGAAGCTACTATTCTGACCAAGTTGGCTGAAAATGGCCTGTCTGTTAAGGATAGCAAGGGTACTGCTGTTGATTACAAGGCTGGCACCACAGATGGCACCTATACTTTCGAGATGCCTGCCGATAATGTAACCATCAGCGTACAGTTCACGACTGTTGAGTACAGCATTGTAACTACGGCAGACCCGGCTGAAGGTGGCACGATTACTGTTACAGTTAATGGCAAATCTGAATTGAAACGCGCACCTAAGGGCGCTGAAATGGCTGTAACGGTTACGCCGAATTCTGGCTATGAACTGGAGCAGGCTTCCCATGGTCAGACCGTTATCACCGATAAAGTCAAAGATGGTGGTACGTATACGGTTACCATGAGCGATTGTAACTTTGAAATCACTGCAGAATTCAAGAAGATTGAAACCACTGAACCCACCAACCCCAGCGAAGAACCTCAGGCTATTGAAGCCGAGGAACGCACCGTCCATGGTGCCGCTGAAAAGACCACCATTACCGCAATGGCTGTCTTTACCTGCACCGATAAGAACTGCGCAAGCGCACAGTTCGTGGATGCAACTATAAAGCAGACCAGCGGCGTTACCACCGCTGCTGTCAACTTCAACGGCAAGGACTACACCGCCAAGTACGGCGAGAAGAACGGCTGGGTTGAAGAAAACGGCAAGAAGTACTGGTACGAAAAGGGCGTGAAGCAGGGTACCACCGGCCGCGGCAAAGAAATCTATGATCCCGATTCCGATGCCTGGTACTGGCTGGATGCTGTCCAGGGCGGCGCAATGACCGTCAGCAAGGACGTTTATCAGGAATCCGCCGCCGGCCAGTGGGCTGATAAGCCCGATGGCAGCGGCAAGTGGGTCCGTTACGATGAGAACGGCCACATGGTCAAGGGCTGGCAGACGACCGATAAGGGCACCTACTACTTTGACCTGATCACCGGCGCTATGGCTAAGGGCGCAGGCGATATTGACGGTGTACCTTGCGCATTTGACGAGTACACCGGTATCGCTCTGGACGGCCAGTGGCTGACCATCAAAGGCGCTGACTTCTGGTACGAAAAGGGCGTTCGCCAGGGCCTGGATGGCCGCGGCAAGGAAATCTACGACCCGGCTTCCGACGCTTGGTACTGGCTGGATGCCGTTGACCAGGGCAAGAAAGCCACCAGCAAGGATGTCTATCAGGAATCCGAAGCTGGCCAGTGGGCTGATAGGCCCGATGGCACCGGCAAGTGGGTCCGTTACGATGCACAGGGCCACATGATCAAGGGCTGGAGCGCTGACAAGCGTTACTATTTCGACCCGATCTATGGCACCATGGCTAAGGGCGATGCAGTCATCGATGGCCGCACTTATCATTTCGATAAGAACACCGGCATTCGGCAGTAATCCCACAGCCGGAACAATGAGCTGTAACCCAGCCCATTAACCTCTAAATAGAAATGCCGCAGCAGATGTAACAGTCTGCTGCGGCATTTTTGTATTTGTGGGCATAGGTTCGGTGAAATATTTGCCAGGCCAGTAGGGCGGGGGAACCCATGATTGTGGTGGCTCCCCTGGAGGGGAGCTGGACGCGAAGCGGCCTGAGGGGTGGTTCCTTGCCGCAAACCTAAGGCAATACCGCACAATTCCCGCCTGACGGCTTAAGCACCGCTCCGGCGGCTGCGGCACGGCATCTGCGTTGCCAAAATGCTCGATAAGACATCCAGTATTATCTGCGCTTTTGGCTTGGCATCTGCCGCACCTCGCTCGCCGTATCGGCGCTTAGAATTATGCGGTATTGCCCTAAAGCAATCGAATCCAGCGCCTTGGAACAGTCACTGCGCCCGCAGGCACCTTGCCCTGCCACAAATCCCATCATGCCAATCGGACAAGGCCTCGGAACGGTCAAGACCGTTCCCTACAGAACAAATTATAATGGGCAGCACACCCTTAAACAATCAGTAGGGCGGGTGACCCCACCCCGCCGAAAGCTAGAAATAGTACACGATTAAAAAATCGCAATTTACCTTACCCGCATAATAAAGGCAAAACACAAAAACATGGCGAACACATCAGGCCGGTGCAAGGGCAAAACCTACTAAAAAGCTGCGGCTAAATTTGGCAAATATGGCGCGCGAAGTATAATTTTTGGAGGATATCACAAGCAGAACAAACAAACTTTGTCAGTTCAAACAACAAAAAAACAACAAACTGGCATGAATGCCAAAGAATGCGGCCGCGAATTGTGAAAGATTTTAATATATTTTCTTCGTTTTCTCCTTACCTGTTATCATTTGAATTTGCAATCGAAATATGGAACTTGTATAATAGAATAAAAGAAAAGTGTAAAATAAATGGGTGAAGAGGATTTGGTGCAATGGAAGATAAAAATAGATTCAGCATTCTGCTGGAGCATTTGCTGGAAGTTGCGGAAGTCAAGAACTATACCCTGGCCAAGCGCCTGCAATACGATGTTTCCTATATCAGCAAATGGGTCAGCGGCCGCATGCTGCCTGCCAAAAAGACTGAAAAGCGCGTGATGGAGGGCATCAGTGCCTGCGTGGTGGATGAAGCCACCGATGATGGCCGTGACCTGCTGCTGCGGGAATACAGCGTTAGCATCCCCAGTGACCTGAAAGCCGCCATTTATGATAACCTGATTGCTGAATATGATTATTTGCAAGAGGAGCTGGACAGCGGCGAGGCGCGCATTGGCCCCTATACGGACTTTTGGGCCGAGCTGAACATGCTGCAATACCTGACCAAAATGGCGCACCCCGTGCTGCGCCGCGTCAGCCAGCTGGACATTGTGGCTGTGATGGACCTGATGGAAATGGCGCGCGAATACCGCCTGAAAGTTGCCAACCTGCAAAACGGCCAGCTGGTGGACCAGCGCAGCTATGATAATGTCTATTTCAAGCTGATGATCGATATCAGCCGCGAAAAATGGGACCCCATCTATGATGCCGCGCTCATTATTAACGTGTTGACCAACTTCAGCCATATTCATTTCAAGCTGTTTGGCAGCACCGCGGCTGCCGGGCGCGCGGTGTTTGTGGTCAAGGGCGATTTTGCCATTACCGGCCTGCTGGTCAGCCACAGCCGCTGCGCTGCCGTTACCGCCACCGAGGACCCGCAGAACTGCGAAAGCCTGTATGATAACTTCTCCAAGCTCTGCGTGCGGGATGACCAGCTTTTCCGCGATACCAGCATGCGCCAGCTGATCAGCCAGTACGACTATATGCACACGCTGCTGGCCTCCAATCTGCGGTGGATGTTCGGCCACCTGAATGAGCTTCTGCTGCCGGATGACTTGTTTGAAGAGATCCTGACCGCCCACGAGGCCGAGCTGAAAGATTTTTTGGGTGCTACCCCTGCGGAGCTGCGTAGCGTACACAACCTTGCCAAAGGTGTGGTGGAGGAAACAAACATCCGCATCCTGATTTATGAAGCTGCATTTTCCTCCATGGCGGTTTCCGGCGAGCTGGACTTTTTCAGTTACAAGGTCAGCCTTACCCCGGATCAGCGCAGCCGGTGCATCAGCTATGTGCTGCAGCTTTGCAAGCAGCGTGAAAAACTTGAATTCCGCTTGATCAGCGGCCGCATTGTGAACGATTTCCAGTATGTGGCGAACCCCAATATGTTTCTTTCTGGCGCTGCATCGTATCTTCGGCTGGATAACAACTGCCCCATCAACCGGATTGCAATGGTCAACAACAGTGTGATGGAAGACCGCCTGAGTGAATATTTTGATCAGGTCTGGAATTTGGATGACCAGAACGTGACAAAAGAGCGCAACGCCATTGCGGAGCACATCCATCATGTCCTGCAGGGAATCCATCTGATTACCCGCGCCAAAAGTGATGAAATGGAAGAACTGCAAGAGAGCTGGATGAACAAAATCTAAAAATACAACATACATACGCATAAACATAAAGCCCTGGCTGCTGCGGTAGCTGGGGCTTTTGTTGCACCAAGGAAAATGAAATTGCAAGAAAACTCCATGCCAAAGCGTGAAAATCCATGTGAAAAAAGTGAATCATGCGGAATCAATTTCTGGAAATTTGTGCCATGGGATTCTCGTGCTTTCCGTAAACAGGAATGGTATACTATGTTCAGCACCGAAGATAATGATGGCATTATGGTTCGGCGACGCTGTGCAACGATGTGCACAGCAGGGGAAAGCGCCATAAAGGTTTGGCGTGATTTGATTTGGATAATTTAATTCCCTGCAACTATAAGGGAAAGACATTTGGAGGAAATTGCAATGAATGAAAACGCGATGTTGACTGGCAAGCCCAGCATTGACCGCCCCTGGATGAAGTTCTATCCAGATGTTCTGCGTGGTATCCAGGTTCCGGCCTGCACCGTGGAGCAGTACCTCTCCGTGCGCGCTGCAGACCCTAACGTGATTGCCATGCACTACTATGGCGTGGATATCACCTGGGGTACCGTGTTCCGTAAGGTGGATGCCACCGCCCGCGCTCTGCAGGTGCTTGGCGTCAAGCAGGGGGACCAGATCCCCGTGTTCCTGCGTTCTGTGCCGGAATTCATTTATCTGCTGCTGGCAGCCGAGCGCATCGGCGCTTCGCTGCTGTGCCGTGACAACACCCTGGAAGAAAACATTGAAGCTGTTCAGAAAGCCAATGCCAAGGTGATTTTTGTTCACGACTTCTTCTCCAAGGCCGAAATCGAAGCCTACCGTGAGCAGACCAACGTGAATACCTATGTTATCGTTCCCGCTCTGGAAAGCGGCGACCGCGCCGCTATGCCGGTTTACCTGCAGCATTCCCTGGATGCCCTGTATCCGGATGCTCCCGCCCGTGGCTCTGATACCATGATGTGGGCTGATTTCTGTAACATGGGCCAGCGTTTTCGCGGCTTTGTGCCCGCTCCTGTCAACATTGACCGCCCGCTGCTGCGCGCCTATACCAGCGGTTCCACCGGCCCTTCCAAGCAGGTCATCCATTCTGCACACAGCATCATCGGCGTGCTGGCCCAGATGAACTTTTATGGCGCTTCGGATAAATTCCGCCCCACCTGGCTGCTGACCATCCTGCCCCCGGCTCTGATCGCTGTTGTGGTTTCCATGATGCTGCTGCCCCTGGCCGGCGGTATGCTGCTCATTCTGGATCCGTTTGTGGATGTGTACGATGTTGACCTGGAAATGATGCGCTACCGCCCCAACAACTGGCCCCTGATCCCCATGTTTGTGGAGGTTATCCGCCGCAGCAAGCGTCTTCCGGCTGACTATGATATGTCCCACATGCTGGCCATCGGCGCCGGCTGCGAGGCATTCAACAACAAGCAGCTGCGCAATGTTGAGGAGTTCCTTAAGCAGCATAACTGCAACCTGCGCTTTACTGCCGGCTACGGCAGCAGCGAGGCCGGCTCCAACGCCACTCTGCCCATGGCTCCGTTCCCGGTGCGTGACGGCAACGTTGGTGTGCCGATGATCCACAGCGTCATCAGCATCTTCAAGCCCGGCACCCAGGAAGAGCTGACCTACAATACCCCCGGTGAGATCTGCATGACGGGCCCCGGTGTGATGCTGGGCTATGACCGCCCCGAAGCAACCGCCAAGGCACTGCAGGTCCACGCAGACGGCAAGACCTGGCTGCACACCGGCGATATTGGCTATATGTCCGAGGACGGTGTGCTCTACACGATGACCCGCGGCGCATCCCCGCGCTTTGGCGGCGGCGACCTGATGGTGCAGCCGCTGGAGAACATCGTGGCCGATGCTGACATCAAGGGCATCAAGGACGAGTTCTTTGTTATCGTGCCGGATGATGAGCACGAGGGCTGCTTCCTGCCGTACCTGTACGTCCAGCTCAAAGATGGCTACACCTTGGACGATGTGCGCGATAAGATCAATGCCTGCCTGCCGGAACGTTACATGCGTCCGGTGGAGATTTTCACCGTACCGGAACGCCCGTTCTTCCACTTCAAGACCAACCGTATTGGCCTGAGCAAAGAAATCATCGCCAAGCGCAACCAGCAGAAAGAGAAAGCCAAGCGCAACAGCTTTGCCGATGGCTGCATTGCCTGATGACTTTGGCGTGATAAAATCATGATAATGTAACAGCATGTGCCCACCTTATGATAGAGATAAGGGGGCACATGCCTTTTGTTTTGGGGTGGGGGAGCGGATGAAGATGAACGGTACGCGCGGTTGGGGGATAGGGGAGAAGGGCAATCGGATTCCGGTGCGGGGGAGATACTTGTGAAGTTGTAAAGGCAATACCGCATAATTCTAAGTGCCGATACGGCGAGCGAGGTGCGGCAGATGCTAAGCCAAAAGCGCAGATAATACTGGATGCTGCAAAGGTGAGCGCCGCCAGTGGCGGAAACAGCGAACCGA
>OLJF01001232.1_pt1 | contig 16852 bp, 9 predicted proteins | sample 1609751 | NCBI WGS metagenome assembly OLJF01 (sample SAMEA4350171, study PRJEB24818) | metagenome | biome: human; feature: gut; material: faeces | place: Denmark | collected 2013-09
GATTATTTACTAAGCGTGATCTCTTCCGAAATGAGTGCCACCTCATCTTTGGAACTCCTGAAAGCCCACGCGGTCATTTCCCGCAGTTGGCTGATCGCACAAAAAATAAAGAGCGAGAAACTAACCGATGCCTACCACTCCTGCATACAGGATGAACAACAATATATCCGTTGGTACGACCGGGAAGACCACGAGCATTTCGACGTGTGTGCAGACGATCATTGTCAACGCTACCAAGGCATTAGCAAAGCTTACATGCCATTTGTCCGACAAGCCATCGAGGCCACCCGAGGGGAAGTCCTTGTGTATGACGGAGAGATCTGCGATGCCCGATTCTCCAAGTGCTGCGGGGGAGTAACCGAGCATTTTGAAAACACCTGGGAACCCGTGAAGCATCCTTATCTGACAAAAGTGGTTGATAGTGATACCCTGTCTTCAACTCCCGACCTATCCCAAGAAGAGAACGCCCGAAAATGGATTTTCTCCATCCCGGATGTATTCTGTAATACCCGAGATAAGGCTATCCTGTCAAATGTTCTCAACGATTATGATCAGGAAACCCAAGACTTTTTCCGTTGGCAAGTGTCTTACTCTCCCCCTGAACTATCTGCATTAATAACATCCCGTATCGGGATAGACTTCGGGGACATTCAATCCATAGAACCCGTGGAAAGAGGTGTCTCCGGACGCATCATCCGTCTCCGTATCCAAGGTTCAAAACAAGACATGATTATCGGGAAAGAACTTGTCATCCGCAAGGCTCTCTCCCAATCCCACCTGTACAGCTCGGCCTTTATCGTGGAAACAGCGAAAGATTCCTCCGGAGCCATTACACGTTTCACATTGAAAGGTGCAGGATGGGGACACGGTGTCGGTCTCTGTCAAATCGGAGCCGCTGTCATGAGTGCCAAAGGCTATGATTACAAGCAAATTCTCTCGCACTATTTTCCCGGCACCCAACTACAAACAATTGAAAATGGAGAATTGAAAATGAAAAAAGTGTGAGAATTGTGCGGCTGGAATTTAAAATCTAAAATCTAAAATCTAAAATTATGAAATCCCCTTGGTCCTGGATCCCCACTCTATATTTCGCACAAGGTCTACCTTACGTCGTTGTCATGACACTTGCCGTCATCATGTTCAAACGGTTGGGAATAAACAACACGGACATAGCTCTCTACACGAGCTGGCTTTATTTACCCTGGGTGATTAAACTCCTGTGGAGTCCTTTGGTAGACATCGTGAAAACCAAACGCTGGTGGGTCATCTCCATGCAGTTAGTGATCGGTGGAGGATTAGCCGGAATAGCACTGACTCTTCCCGGACCTCACGCCTTCCGCTACTCGTTAGCATTCATGTGGTTATTAGCCTTCAGTTCCGCCACCCATGACATTGCAGCAGACGGGTTCTACATGCTGGGACTTGACACCAAGAAACAAGCCTTCTTCGTTGGTATCCGTAACACGGCCTACCGCCTCGCTATGCTCACGGGACAAGGCCTTATCGTCATGCTCGCCGGTTGGCTTGAAAAGACCTATTCTTCCACGCTCCCGGAAGAGATAGCCGTTCCCCGGGCATGGTCTGTAACCTTCTACCTGTTAGCAGTCATTTTCGTACTGCTCTTTCTCTATCACCAATTCATTCTTCCCAAACCAGAAAATGATGTTCCCGTGAAAAACGGTAACCCGCTGAATGCCTTTTTCCAAACCTTTATCACCTTCTTCCAAAAGAAGGGAATTATTGCTGCCTTAGCCTTTATTCTGCTCTTCCGTTTTGCTGAATCACAACTTGTAAAAATTGCCTCCCCTTTCCTACTCGACAATCCCGAAGTTGGCGGTTTAGGCCTAAGCACCATGCAAGTCGGTACTATCTATGGTGTTGTCGGACTGATTGCCCTCACGATAGGCGGAATCCTAGGCGGAATCCTCATGGCCAAAAATGGTCTAAAACATTGGATTTGGTGGATGACTGCCGCCATGAATCTACCCAACCTCGTGTATGTCTATCTGGCATTTACTCATCCATCCAACATTTGGCTAATCTCCTCCGCTGTCGCCATCGAACAATTCGGTTACGGATTCGGTTTCACGGCCCTCACCTACTTCATGATGCTCTTCAGTAAAGGCCCACAACAAACCGCCCACTACGCCATTTGCACCGGCTTCATGGCCCTCGGCATGATGCTCCCCGGCATGATCTCTGGCTATATCCAAGAACTGATCGGCTACCAATACTTCTTTCTCTGGATCATGCTTTGTACCATCCCCAGTTTTATTGCCGTGAAATACATTAAATTAACGTAATTTCGATATAACCTAGAACAATTTCAGTTACGGGGGTGTGTCAAATTTTGACACACCTCTTATCACATCCTCTAATCTAAATGTAAATAGTGGGACAACTCCTCCCAATGTATCAAAACCTGAGAATTGTCATCACCTTATAAAAACATGAATATCAATCTACTAAGCCTCTATTCTTTTATCAGTTTCAATTCTTTTACACCAATCCGGGCTGCCAACCACGCAGAGAACTGATACTCTTCTTTTTCAGTTAGTCGTTGCTCAAAAGCCACGATAGCAACATACAAGGTGTCAGCACGCAAAGAATCCACTTGATTACGAATCACCCTGGATATTGCAAGACTTTTCACGGAAGGATAAAGAATCTTCACCTCGGGAGTAACCTGATGCCCGATCGTATCATATAACAAGTAAGAGTTCAATCTCTCGCGCAATACGGAAATTTCTTTCTCTTGTGAGGCAATCCGCTGTTTATTCTGCATATAGTAATCCTGCAACAACATATTACTAACGTCATTTTGCATCTCGATATCCTCTTTCCCGAATCCCTGATGAATCACCAGAGGAACATCATGCAACCCGTAATGCAACATCTTTTCTTTCAACGACACGATCACTTCCTCTGATATTTCCTTACCAATCAATGATACTTCAATCCGACGTTCCGGATTCTCTGTTTTCACGTAACGATCCACCACCAACGTATTCGGAAAATTAAATTCATTTTTGATAAATCGACTGGCATTCGTCTCAAAGATATTCGTCTTCACCATATTGTAGGTGATATACACACTCGGAACCATCGTCAGGAAAATGATTGAGTACACGATACGGTGTACTTTCTTTTCCCGTTCCTTATCCATGAATTTCTTTTTCGAAAAATGCATCAACCGTACCCCTAAAGTCGTGGCAACCGCAATAAATACCGAATTGATCGTGAACAAATAGAATGCCCCGAAGAAATAACTCAGGTTGCCGCTCGCCAGCCCGAACCCGGCCGTACACAACGGCGGCATTAAAGCGGTAGCAATAGCCACTCCCGGAATCACGTTTCCTTTTAACTTCGTCGAAGACGCCACGATTCCCGCCATCCCACCAAAGAAAGCGATCAACACGTCATAGATCGTGGGGGTTGTCCGTGCCAGCAATTCCGAACGAGCTTCGTTCAAAGGCGATAACAAAAAATATAAAGTAGACGTTAACACGCTGAATATCGTTGCGATCAGCAAATTACGGAAAGCCTTCTTGATCAGTTCAAAATCGTTGATCCCAACTCCCAGACCGATTCCCATAATCGGCCCCATCAGCGGGGAAATTAACATGGCTCCGATAATCACGGCCGTCGAATTCGTGTTCAATCCCAAAGATGCGATAAACGTGGCAAAAATCAATACCCACAAATTTGTCCCCCGGAACACAATTCCCTTACGGATAGCCTCCACCGTATCTTCTTCCCGCTCTTGTTCATCTGACGGGTCCAAGATTTGACGCAAATACACCCGAAAACGCTGTAATAATATCATCATACTCTAAATCTATACTACAAAAAGCTCAAAATAGCTCATATTCTTTAAATCTTCGCAAAAGTATAAAATCTATTACATATTCTTCCATTTCTCCCCATATATAAAAGGCCTAACAATAAATGAAACGCCCCCAAGAGCTTATTGTCAAGTTTCTTGGGGGCGACTCCATGCAAGAACAAACTGGTTCTTATACCATAATGAGCTGTTATTTTATGATCTCAACAAGAACACAACGATTCCACTCATCCTTGTCATAACGAGAACTAACACCTTTATGATCTTTCACGATACGGTCTTTATTTATCCCGTATTTACTAATAAACATATCAGCAACCGCATTCACGCGTCTTTCCGAAATAATCATATTTGCTTTTTCTGTTCCTCGTTTATCAGCAAAACCGGTTAAACGAACACGCACATCGGGGTTTTCTTTCATAAATTGAACCAAGTTGTAAACCCCAACCTCCTGAGTAGGATCAATTTTTGAACTGTTGAAAGCAAAGTTTATCGTTGTCGGTAAAGCCTTAAATATCACGCTATTTTCAGCTGCTGGAGCCTCCTGTCTTACCACTTTAACCACGGTGTCCGGGGTACGACGAAGCAATTCTTTGATTTGTGCCTCTTGCGCTTTTGTCAGACTCTGAAGGTCTGCATACTGTTTCTGGCTAACAGCCTTTTTAAATGAACGGTTTTTGAATCTGAAAGTAACCCCGACACTCAAATTACTAATCCCGTCATTAGGGAACCCGCCTCTGGTCACAAGATCATCATCCAAAATCATCCCACCATATTCCAAATTCAAATCAAAACGTTGAGATAACCGGAAACGAGCTTGAATACCTGCATTAATTGTAAAAGACTGATCACTACCGATAAAAGCACCACCTATTCCAGCAAAAGGTACCAAATCAAAGCAACGATTCTCGTTGTAACGACCGAAGAAGTTTAACAAACCAAACATAAAGTCACCATGAACAGCTCCGTAATGCTTGTGTAACATCGTTTTTCCGTTATTTTGAAATCCATGTAGAGCACCTCCTAAACCTTGAACTCTCACTCCCCACCAAGGTGTAAACCATTTACCAACAGACAAGGCCGGCATAAAGGTTAACCGATCACCGAACTTTGCATCTGTAGACCCCTCAGCATAGAGGGTTTGAGCCCCTAAATTCAATGAAATAAACCAATTATCCCAAAATTTGTTGGTTTCAAATGATGTTTTATAACCCGGCAGTTTCTTTTCCTGATTATTCTGCGCAAACGTAGAAATGTGTAATACTACCAATAGTACTAAAAATACGATTTTTTTCATTTCGAAATAGTTAAAGTTTATATTGCAACCTTTCTCAAATAAAATTGGAGAAAAACGCTGCAAATGTATAAAAAAACAATTACTGTATTTTATTATACACAAAATAACTACATCTTTATCGCTAATAATCTTAGAACGTGATCTTTAAGTTCACGGAAAAAGTACGTCCGAAACCATAGAAAACCTTAGCTGTATCTTTATTATGCCCAGCACCATCCTCCGCATCAGCGATATACTCTTTATCCAAAAGATTATTCACGTTCGCGAAAACCATCACGCCAAACACCTTACTCAACGGGAACCGATAGTTGATATTAGCATCCAGAACACCATATGCCGGCATTCTCCAAGGAGATTCAAATGCTTTTTCAGCTCCCAAATCATACCCTAAAGAAGGAGTAAACTTTGCATAATTACGGGCAAAATGAGAATAATCCACTCCCACATGTACCCCTTTCAAAAACTGATAACTTCCCCCCAAAGTAAAAGTCGTCTGTGCGGAATTACCCACACGCACATCCTTCATTTTCACAACATTCTGAGCATGATTCTCTCCCCCGACCTGGTTTACCGGATCTCCATTCTTATCAACCGGTTCTCCGGATGAATTATAAGCATATCCTTTACCGTCTCCATTCCAATGCCAATCACCCATGGAAAACATCCCGGTAACCTTCAGATCTTTCAACGGACGTAACACGAAATCAACCTCAATCCCTTGATGTAACGCATCCAGCCCGGTCAAATTCACCCGCACCCGTTCCCCGTTCTTCTCAAAGAAATTGGCCAACGTCTTATCCATCCATGAAGTACGATACAAATTCACGTTGGCATCCAACCAAGATGAACGAAAACCGTACCCCAACTCAAAAGTAAACACCTTCTCGTTCACGGCATCCGGATTCGTTTCGTTACTCACATCCTGCTGCAAAAATACTCCACCTTGCATGTAAGGAGCCCGGGAAAAATACCCAATATTTGCAAATACGTTATGATGATCCGTCAAATTATAATTCGCCCCGGCTTTTACCGTTCCACCCAAGAAACTCTCCTTATCCGATTTCGCCTCATTTTTCGAATAATAAAAACGATCTTTCCGCCAATAAGTTATATTTGAAAGAGACCCGGCAACAAACACGCTCAAAGCATCCCGGTTATATTCCCCTTGCGCAAAGAAACCTTCCTGCATCATATAACCATCATAATCACGGTAAACAATATCCCCTTTCTTCAATTCCTTGTTTTGCCATGTATAATCGTCAGCCTTATATTTTACATTCATCCGACTATCATCAATAAAATATTTTCCCCCATACAAATCCACGATCTCATTATAATGCTTTCCTTTATAATAGCGTAAATCAATTCCCCCGTATACATCAAAATATTGTCCCAGTTTGGTCGTATATGTAGAAATCAATCCATACCAATTATGCTCGTTCCGGCTCATAGCCATGATCATTTCCGAACCGGTCACACTTATCGAATTCAAATTATAAACAGCCGTATAATTAAATGTCCCATCGGCTGCTCTGAAATCACCCGTCGTAGGCTCCCCCTTCGAAGTTCCATACCAATCATATTTATGAGCTTTATTAGAGCGTCCTCCATATCCGCCTCCTCGCCCTAAAGACAAGTAAAGCACGCTAGACAAACTTGACTTATCGTTAATCTCCCAAAGGTGATTCAATGAAATTTGAGGCTTGTGATATTTATTATATGCCGAAACTTTCCGCACCTTCTCTCCTTTCCAATCTGCAAAACCGTAAGATGGATTATACTTCGTATCGTCCAACTTCTCCCAAGCCTTGATAAGCATCTTATCATTCCTATTACGTTGATTATGCCATTGCGGAGCACCAAGAGCAGTTAGGGACAATTCATGATTCTCTCCTAATCTCTTGGAAACATTAATAAAATAAGAGTATCCCACGAAATCTGTTCCTTGTATATACCCGTCCCCCCAAGTTCTTGCTCCCAAAATAGACATGGCCCATCCATTTTTTAACAAACCGGTAGAGAGGCTAAAAGCCACTTTGTTATAACCATCATTCCCCACTCCGTACGAAACAGAACCTCCGACCTCTGCATTCGTCGTATTCGTCACGATATTAATAGAACCACCAACAGACGGCACTGCAATCTTTGATGCCCCTAATCCTCGTTGTACTTGAATAAAACGGGTCACATCTGACAAACCTGCCCAGTTGGACCAATAGATTCCACCCCATTCCATCTCGTTCACGGGTACCCCGTTCACCATCACAGCTATATTCTCCGTCTCGAATCCCCGCAAATTAATCCGTCCGTCTCCAAATGCCCCCCCCTCTTTCGTGGCATAAACGCTCGGCAAAGATTTCAATATCTCCGGAAATTCCTGTGTTGAAAGCTTCTCTTCGATCTCTTTCGCAGTCACCACCGACAAGGCTACCGGAGTCTTCCGGTCCACGGCCAAAGAACCTTTCACCACCACATCTGCCAAATTAATATATTCCGGCAACATTCCCACTGTCCCCAGATCCATCTTTTTATCATCCACAACAACACTTTTTTTCACTTCCGAATAACCTACACTCCGAAATACCAACACCACCGTTCCCAAGTTTTCTATCTCCAATTCAAAATATCCATCCGCATCCGTGGCACACCCGACTGTCGTACCCTCCACGTTCACGGTAGCCCCAACCAACACCTCTTTTGACTGAGAATCAACAACTCTCCCCTTAATTACCCCTTTTGCCATGATATTCCACGACATACCTAACAGGAACATAGTCCCACAGATCACCTTTAATAACATGCTCATATCACCCTTATTTTAACTCAACAAACAAAGTACCTACTATTTAGCACAAATCATGCTTGCGAAGGTAAGTATTTATTTACAACACTCCTAATCATTTATTAGTTTTATTATGCAGTTGCGATGAGATGTTCATAATCAGAAAAAAAGGTATTCTTCCAAACAAATTATCGAAAAAAATCTAGCAAATTTTGCATATAAAAAAGAGGTGCCCATATCGTCAACATTCACTCCTTTAACCTCCATCAGCTTCGCCGCCAAGAGAGTACGGTGAAGCCGGAAGGAATCTGAATATGACTTTCAGGGCTTCCTCTTCAAAAGCACACCATCAATTCAATCGATCCGATAAAATCAAAAATTCCTATCTTCCCCTCCTCCTTAACAAAATAAAGACTGCGGCAACCAGCATCAAACAAGGCAAAATCCAAGACAGGAATATATCCCAGAAACGCACAAGAGAACCGCCAACTTTATAATCATCATCCAAAAGTGCCGGTCTACGAACATCAATAGGTACCTCGCCATCCGACAACCAATAAAATCCCCCCATAATCAAAGTGTAATTGGCAGAACGAATTCCCGCACGTCCCATACTCAACTCTCCATTGCTAATACAATCGGCATCCCCCAAGATTATGATTCGCTGTTCACGTTCCCCCACCTGACGAGTCAACGCCACCGAAGTGATATATTTCTGTTGAACCTCCCCGCTGGCAACATCCAAGCTTACAGAATCATCTACAAAATCTGTTGTCTGCAACTCATTCCATACCAACGAATCCGTCTCAAACAACGGGGTCAGCTTAAATCCTTTATCTTCCCCGTATGTCAAAGCAGAAGCAGAAGGCATTGTCACACAATACCCTTGATCCAATATGGCTCCAAAATAATATATTTGTTCACAAGCCTCCCGAGTTGGTAAAGTCTGAATTAATTCCGGGGCAAAATCCTTTGTCGGTTTAACCAGAATACCCGGCACCATCTGTACCCCAAAATCTGCCAAAACAGGCCCCATAACATCCCTCCTGTTCGGTTCACTCAGGATGATCAAATTCCCTCCCCGGGCAACATATTTTTCCCAATTCACCCGTTGTTCCGGTGTAAACGGACTACGCATTTCCGCAAGCAGCAAAATATTAATCTCTTCCGGTATTTCATTATCCAAAGAAACCTCTTTTACATCAAACCCTTGATTCATCAACGCATAACGGAAATGCCGATCTTCCCCGAAAGCCGTGTAATTTCGATCTCCGGTCTGATGGATATTCCGTTCTCCATGTCCGGTTACAACTCCCACGGTCGGCAATTTCATGGCCAGCCTCTTCATCGCTGCCGTAATCTCGGCCTCCTTCGGCATCCGGTCCATTCCTCTGAATATGCGTAAAAATGTCTTTTCCCCACTTTCTCGTTCCAACACTCTCACAAACCAATTATCCTCTCTCACTAAATCAATTTTCGCTCTTATTTGTTCTGGAGTCAACACCTTTGTCGAATCCAACCCGTAAATTGTCATTGCCTCATGCGCCCGTTCTTTCAACGATTTAGTCTGCATATACCGACTCGGTTCCACCCCAAGAAGCGTATCATAATAATACACGTATTTCATCTCAATTTCCGGTTTGAAACGAGTATAATGACGGAAATTCTGCTGGTCAGACTTGTAAGCGCTAGGTACTCCCCAATAGATATTATTATCATCCAACAAATTTACATAGGTCGTAATGGTCAATCCTCCTTTTAATTGGGAGATCACTTCCTGACTATGCTCCGTTAAAGTATTTCTTTTGGTAGCGGTGGCATCATAGTAGGTCATCAAAGACGGACGAGAAGTAAAATACCCTAATACCACAATAACCATGATCACCCCTAGATACTGTCCAGATGTTTTTGTCCACCGTTGTTTCTGCCGAGCGGCTTGCAAACGGATCGTCGCTAAAGTCAGAAACATAGCTGTCACGATGATAAAATACAGTAAATCTTCACTACAAATCAATCCCCGAATAAACTCATTCGCCCGTCCGGAAATAGAAAGCCAATAAGTGATTTCCCGTACGAACTCAACATCCTGCCACATACTTCCCACGTAATTTAACACGCCCAAAATCGTCAAGGTCAGCATGGCCGCCACCACTTGATACGAAGTTAGGCTAGACATGAACAACCCGACCGCCGCATAAACACAAAGCAGCAAATACAACCCCAGTAATCCGGTAAACACCATCGGATAGTCAAAATCCTTAATGGAACACCAGGCCACGACAATATAAATTAACAACACGAACATCATCACCAATCCGTATATCATCATAGACAAATACTTACCAAAAATAATCTGTCTGTTCGTCACGGGTGAAGAATACAACAATTTGATGGAACCACTGCTCAACTCCCGGCTCATCACTCCCATGGTCAACAGAGGAATGTACAAATACAAATATCCCTGAATTACTGGAAATATTCCACCGCTCCATTGATCCACAAAAAGTTTGTATGTCAAATCCGACAAAGAGTATCCCAACTCCTTACCCATAACCATTCCTGCCAGATGTCCCCCGAAAATTCCGGCACTCTGGAACGTGAAAATAATCAATATCAACCACGCAATGGGAGAATAAAACAAAGATTGTAACTCCGCACGTGCTATATCATATATATTTCTCATACTATCCTATTTTATTATTTCTTGATTTTAGACAATTCGGCAAAAATATCATCCAAAGAACTTTTCTCCAGCCGGACTTCAGTCAGTCGCCAATCTTTCGCAACACTGGTCTGCACCACTCTCTCGATCATTTCTTGAGGTGAGTCAGAAAACCGTAACCGATAATTCGATCCTCCCAATTCATCCACGCCAACCACCCCGGGGAGCTGCTTTAATTCCTCTATCGGTGGAGCTGCTACCAACGTGGCAAACACCGTGTTCGGTAAAATATAGTTATCAAACTCATCCACTGTACCGGAAAAAACCAAAGTCCCCTGCCCGATCATCCGTATATAATTACAGGTTGCCTGTACCTCCGAAAGAATATGAGTAGACAAAACGACCGTACATTCTTCGGCAATCGCTTTAATCAAGTGCCGGATCTCTAAAATCTGATTCGGGTCCAACCCGTTTGTCGGCTCATCCAGTACCACGAAATCCGGACGATGGATAATCGCTTGAGCAATACCCACCCGCTGCTGGTAACCACCAGACAAATTATGAATCAGCCTTTTTCTAAAATGAGAAATACCGCAACGTGCCAGCACCTCATCCACGACCTTTCCTTCCTCCGCCCGGGCAATCTGGCGTAACCGGGCACAATAAGTCAGGTATTCCTCCACCGTCAAATCCGTGTGTAAAGGAGGTTTTTGAGGCAAGAAACCGATATGCCTTTTCGCTTCCACCGGATTATCCCGCATATCAATTCCCTTGATAAACACGTTACCTTCAGTTTGTTTCAACACTCCGCAAATAATATTCATGGTGGTAGATTTACCGGCCCCGTTAGAGCCGAGTAAACCGTAAACACCATTTTGAGTAATTTCAAAATTAATATCCCGTATCGCCCACTGCACACTATAGCGATGCGACAGGTTTTCCACCTTTAAAATTGATTGTTCCATACAATGATTTATATAATAGTTTACCCGACGAATAGACTTATCCGTCAACATCCTTTCAATAATTTTGAATTAACAATCAGTTTTCGTTATAGCTACGATTCCTGGGTTTATACAACATTTCCACGATCTCCCCGGCAACTCCTTCTTCTTTCCATTTCAACCCTTTCGTCTCAACATCATAACAATAAACAGCTCCTCGATACTCTCCGTTCGGGGCATCTACTGCCACATACAATTCTGATTTATCCTCATTTAATATCATTTTTTTGATCAAACTACCGGAAACTCCCACGGTATAATCCGATTGCGTCGGGAAATTTCCCGCAGACAAATAATTATAGCGATAAATCTCGTTTCCAACCGAATAATACAAAATATTCTCTTTCGTGCTTGATGCAAACACACTTTGGCCATTTATTTCCGCTGCCGCCGGATATACCGATTTAAATTCAAAAACCGTAACTTTTGACCAATTAACATATTGCTCGGATATATTCAGATATACCACCTGATTTTGTCCATTCTTATCTTCCAACAGAATAAGTATATCTTCTTCGCTTACCCCAAGAAGCATTCCATATATTCTATCCACTTCAACCACTTCATCTCCGTCCTTGATCGGATGAGGCAAGACATCATTCGCACTAAATAAAACTTGATTCTTCATGTCAAATGCCAACAAATACCTATGATACTTTTCTCCATAAACAACCACTCGATCAGACAACTCAGCATCCGGGAAACTTCCATATTTTCCCGTTAACCCCTGTTGAAAATTATTCCGGAAATAAGCGTTATGACAATCATAATCCAATGTTTTTCCATCAGTCATAATATACAAATTATGATCTTTTTCCAGTATCCGATCCACCCCCTCTTCCGGGTAAGCGATCTCTTCCAGCACCTGCATCGTATAATAATCCAATTTCAAAAAACGGAAAGGATTCTCTGTAACAAGATAAATATAAGGGGTATAATATTCCGTTGGAGAGCAAACTATAGCTACCGGCTCAGTTCCCAAAGGTATCCCCGCATTATTCAACGCATACACATCTTTTTCAAACCCTCTCTCCGGCCAGTTATCATTACGGAAAGAAATTATCGAATGCCCGTCATATTTACTGAAAAGCAAAAGACCTTCGTCATAAGGATTAGGTACTCGCAATTTAAACTCCTTGAAAATAGCTCCATCCTCATTATAAACCTTCAAACGGCAAGGAAAAAGTCCGCAACTATCATAAGCATACGTCAAAACTCGCTCTGTTGAAACTACCTCATAATTGATCTGCCATTCATACGACAAAGCTTTATCTTGACTTTCCTGCTTCATTTCGGGAGCTTCAATCATAAATTCTACGTTTCTCTCCGCATAATACAAGGTATCCAACTCCATCTTAAACGATAAGTAAGAAATGGCATTTTCACCCATTTTCGTCTGGTCATCCAAACAACCAATCAACGAAAACAAAACTACAACGATTGATATTAATTGTTTCATCTGCTCTGCTTTTTAATTCATTAAAAATCTACTACTCGTAAGGCCACGGTGTTGCTTCGGGAAACTCCATACCAAACTCCGGATGTAACTTAAAATAATCATACATTTTTTTCCCACACAGAATCACTTGAATCATGCGACTACCATACTCCTCATAACTGATTGGTCCACCCCAGTATTCCATCATTTTCTGATACTTTTCCGGACGATAAGCCCCCCAGTACACGAACTCCAAAGCATACCACCAATCCGGTTCCTGCAAATAATTACTAAACACCACCTTACTCTGCAACTTTTCCTTTACACCCAACCCGAACTCATCATTTACCTCCAAATCCAACACGATCCGATACACAGTGTCTACCATCGGGTCTATTTTACTTCTCAACAATTCGATCGGGATATAAGCATTCACGGAATCCTTATCCATCACATATTCCCCAGGCAACAAGGTATAGACATCTTCCGGAGCTGTCGTTAAGTCTTTATTTACATTAACCTTAAACTTCCTACTCTCTCCAAGAGGTTCCCCCAATACTTTCACCGGAACCTGCACCGTGTAGGTTTCCACATCCATCAGCATCTCTCCCAAACGACAGATAAGACTGTCCTTTACAAAATAAACACGGTCTATATCCTCGTAATACCCGCTTTCTCCATTTTCATCACACCCTGCCAATAAACAGGCCGCAAACACGATTAACAATATATATAACTTTCTCATCTTTTTATATTTATTGGTTAGTAACTCCATATTCCTGCTCGGACTTAGGCCATGGAAGAACAAAAATATCCTTGGAGGGAACTATATCTACTTTATCTTGAAAATCCCGGAAACCTAAGTTATGACACTTGTAAAAACCAAACATATGGCCTTCCACGTAAAATTCACTCATGCGTTCACTCGTCATCTCCTTCATAAATTTATCCCGCGAATCAACCAAGGACACCTCTATATCGGCTAATCCTCTACTCCCTCGAACTGCATTTAAATAATCGAGTGCCTTCTCTTTATCTTTCGAATAATTTACCTCTGCCAAGATATAGTACATTTCAGGCAAACGCACCAAACAACTTCCTCTAAAATAGAGGGTTGGTTTATTACTTGCCATCTCCGTCGAATTCAAAAGTCGAATAAAAAGATGCCCGTCATACCCCTTATCCTGGAAAAAGCTTGTATATCGCAAATCCTTACTATCTGCCGTAAATTGTGCCACCTCGTACAAAGCTTTTATATCTGTCCGTTGAGATGCATTCAATGTAACAGCATTATTCAAGAACAATTCTTTATAATCCGTGTACATTTTATTGGTAAATACCCCCCAAAGCAACTCCGTGTGCTTCCCGTAACGTTTTACATGATCGAAATTCTGCCGTTCTGTCAATCCCACTTCCGGAGAAGCAACCACTTTATCCGCATAATAAGCGGCACTATCCAAATCCCCTTTGGTATAAAATACCCTGGCCTTAATCGCCCATGCGGCGTACAAATTACAATGTGAATAACGTTTCTTATGATAAGAATCTTCTGCAAAATCATTATAAATATCACCATCCCCGGCCAAATTACGTGTAGCCACATTCAAATCTGCCAACACATTATCGTAACACTGTGCCAACGTGTAGACTTTCTTATTACTCAAATCAAACGTATAGGCATAAGGAATTCCTCCCGCCTCCGGATTCGTTCGGTAATTATCACAAAACAAACGCATTACCTCGAAATGTAAAAAAGCTCTTACCGCATAGGCCTCACCCTTGATTAATTTCAAGTCTGGATCCTTATTTAAAGCCTCATGATCTACATTGACAATCACATTATTCACATAAGAAATACTCTCATACAACTTCGTCCAGATAGATTCTATCTGCTTTTCCATCCGCTGATCCTTATAATTATAAACCGAGGCATACTTAATATAAGCATATTTACTAGCGGTCCACCCCTCGCTCGCATCAGCAAACAACCCGTATTCATCTCCGAACTGCTGGGCAAGAACATCTACCAATCCCCAATTCATCATCATCCCGAATAACTCCCCTTGGGCCATCGACGCATAAATCCCGTACATCGCATCCCGATATCCTTGCACGTCTTTAAACTGCTCATCCTGAATTAACTCCCCCTCCGGCTTGATATCCAAAAAGCTGTTGCAACTACCCAACGAAAGTAGCATCAGCATCACCATCCAAATATATCCTCTATTTTTCATATCATCTGTTTTAGTAGTTCGTATCAAAATGCTGCACTAAGCGAAAATTCAAAACTCCGGGCGAAAGGATACGAAAACCCTCGTTCCTGCTTGATCGTTGAAGCCCGGAACACGTCATTCATCAAGAACTCCACCCGCAAACGGCTCAAATAAAGTTTTTGACAAATCTCCGGGGTAAAATCGTATGAAAGGCTCAAACTCTGCATATTAACCATATACTCGTCCCGAACAAAACGGCTGGTAATATCAGGAGTTGTCTGATCTGCAATATTCTTGTATTTCACCCGATCACCCACCTTTTTCCAACGACTATGGAACACTCGTTTATCCGCATTACGTTGCGGATTGGCTCCTTCCACCCGGGTAACCAACGTCTGGTTATAAACCGTTGCCCCCAACTCGTAATTAAACAACATATTCAACGAAAATCCTTTAAACGTCAAGTAAGTACCGAACGTTCCGGATAACGTCGGATCTGAATCCCCGTACGTCCGTTTATCCCAGTAATTATAAACAAAAGTTGGATTACCGAAACGATCAATAAAAACTTCCTGTCCGGTAGCCGGATCAATCCCCCCGGACTTCACGGCTTTCACGGCACTCAAGGATTCACCTTCCACGTAAACAGGCGGCGGCAACAACGTCCCCTCTGCCGTGTTCAACTCCTCGTTCATCTTTTCCAACGCATTACTGATCTTTTTAATTTTATTCTCGTTATGCTGCATATTTAACGATAATGACCAATTCAAGTATTTATTGGAAATTGCCACGACCCGAGTTTGAAGCTCAATACCGGTATTTAATAATTTACCCATATTTTCCTTTGCCGTCGTCGTTCCCACGGAAGGAGCCTTTGCCACATCCAACAACAAATTATCTGTTGTCTTGTTATAATACTCCAGCGTAAAATCCAATCGGTTCCTAAATAAAACTACGTCCAATCCGACATTATAAGTCAAGGCTCTTTCCCACTTTAGGTCCGGATTACCGATAGCCATGGGAATCGCACCAATCCCTTTGTCATAATCCAACCCGGCATCATACTTATAGGTTGTCATTGCCTGATAGGGAGAAAAAGAAGCGTTACCGGTATATCCCAAGCTCCCGCGTAATTTAATCCTATCCGTTCCTGACATATTCAAAAATTTCTCTTTATGAATATTCCATCCTAATCCCAAACTCCAGAAAGGAGTGAAACGCTGATCCTCTCCGAATTTGGAAGACCCCTCGTATCGAATAGAAGCATCAGCAAAATAACGGTCATCATAAATTACGTTAGCATTCAAAAATAATCCCATAGAACGCTCCAATCCTTGACTTCCTTGCGGAGTTGCACCTTCCGGATACCTTGTCGCAAAAGCGGGATGTCCCAATTTATCCGAATAAAGCCCAACTGCCGTATAACCATTACCATTGTTTTCCGAAGATTGTATGTTCGCACCTCCCATAGCGTTCAACAATGTTCCCGTTCCAAACATCTTATTATAAGACAAGGTTACACGTCCTTCATAAGTCATCGATTTCTTATTAGATATTTCAATCCTCCCGGATTCGGAAGCCTCTTTGTTATTAAATTCATGTGCTTCCGGAG
>OLJF01001239.1_pt1 | contig 16742 bp, 7 predicted proteins | sample 1609751 | NCBI WGS metagenome assembly OLJF01 (sample SAMEA4350171, study PRJEB24818) | metagenome | biome: human; feature: gut; material: faeces | place: Denmark | collected 2013-09
GAGCTTACGCAGGCGCAAATATAATAAATATTCCTCTTTTTTATGCATATAAACCCGAAATTCAAAATGCCGAAATGAAGGTTAATCAGGCAGAGTTAAAATATATGTCGGTTCAAAACAAAGCTGTTAACGATTTAAACGGAGCTTATGAAAAATTCGTCACCGCTCAGATTAACCTTAATTATTACAATGACAACCTTTTAAAAAATTCAAACGAACTGATTAAAGTTGCCAAAAAGAACTATGCAACGGGTAAATCAACATTAACAACACTTATAGTAATGGAGCAGTCATACAGGTCAATAGTCGCTGGATATACTTATGCTCTGGCGGATTATTACAAATGCTGGATAGACTTTTTGAGAGAAGTTAACGTAGAAAATTTTGATCTTAACGAAGAAAGTATATAAAAATGAAACAGGAAAAATTAATTAAAACAGCAAGAGGGCTTGAAAAAGCCGATTTGGTTATAAAAAACGCAAATGTAATAAACGTTTTATCGGAAGAAATTCATAAATGCGATATAGCAATCTCTGACGGAATAATTGCAGGCATCGGAGAAGGTTACGAAGGCAAAAAAGAGATTAATATAAACGGAGCATACGTTTCTCCAGCATTTATTGACGGACATGTCCATCTCGAAAGCTCAATGATGCTTCCGCATGAGTTTGCAAAAGCAGTTGTTCCATGCGGTACAACAACAGTAATAATTGACCCGCATGAAATTTCAAATGTTCTCGGACTTCATGGTATCAGCTATATGCATGAAGCAGTTAAAAATCTTCCGCTTGACGTTTACACAATGCTTCCGTCATGCGTTCCCGCTACACCTTATGAAACTTCGGGATTTGATCTGAACAGCTACGATCTGGCGTTATTAATCGACAGCCCGTGGGTTCTCGGAATTGCCGAAATGATGAATTATTCCGGACTTCTCAATTTAGACAAAAATGTTCTGGCAAAGCTTGACCTTGCAAAGTCAAAAGGGAAAAGGATTGACGGACATGCACCGTTTTTAAGCGGTAAAGACCTTTGCGCTTATGCTGCAAGCGGGGTTAAGTCAGACCATGAATGCACTAACCCTGAAGAAGCAACAGAAAAAATCCGCCTCGGTATGTATATTATGATTAGGGAAGGTACGGCAGCTAAAGATTTAGACGCCTTAATCCCTGTTCTTAAAGAAAAAAATACAAGAAAATGCATGTTTGTAACAGATGACAGGCACCCGAAAGATTTGAGGGTTCATATTAACGATATGGTAAGACGGGCGGTTGATGCGGGAGTTGATGTTATAAAAGCGGTTCAAATCGGAAGTTTAAATACCGCAGAATACTTCGGGCTTAAAAATCAGGGGGCTGTTGCACCCGGTTATAAAGCTGATTTGCTTATTCTGCCCGATTTAAAAACTTTCAAACCCGATTTGGTTATAAAAGACGGTAAAGTTGTTGCAGAAAACGGAAAACTTTTAAAGGATTTTGCCAAATTCGAAAAACCTTCTGTCAGAAGTTCTATTAACGTCAGATGGATTGAAGAAAAGGACTTTGAGATAAAAGGAACATCAGAATTTGTCAATACAATAGAGATTATTCCTCACCAGCTTGTTACAAAGTCTTCCGTATGCAAGGCAAAATTCGAAAACGGAAAACTTAACAGCAATACGGAAACAGACACTTTAAAAATTCTTGTAATGGAGCGTCACCGTGCAACAGGTAATATCGGAAAAGGATTTGTTAAAGGTTTTAATCTCAAATCCGGGGCTATAGCGTCAACTGTCGCACATGATTCGCATAACATGATAATTGTCGGTACAAATGATTTTGACATGTACACTGCCGCGGTTGAACTGGTTAAAATGCAGGGCGGCAAGGTTGTCGTAAATAACGGTGAAGTTATTGCAAAACTTCCGCTTCCTATTGCAGGCTTAATTTCTGATAAAGATTTTGATTACGTCGTAAAACATTGTGATGAACTCAATGAGGCTGTTAAAGAACTGGGCTGTACTCTTGATGACGCATTTATGACAATGAGTTTTTTATCATTGCCCGTAATTCCCGAATTAAAAATTACCGACAAAGGTTTGTTCAGTACGAAAAAATGGGACTTTGTCAAAATTAACCCTGAAAAATGCCGCCTTAATTAGGGGCGGCATTTCTTATATATTATTCGTCGATTGTTGTTGTTGAAAGATTTTGGATTGTTTGTGCTATCGGTTCGTCTTTTTCTATCAAGCTTAAATATAATAACTTGTTTGCTGTTGCCTGATCGAGGTCTATAAACTTACCTCCGGCTTTTACATCGCTTGCTGATACAATTTTAACATTAGCGTTAATCTCTAAATCTCCGTATGTTAAATGTACCGGAACAACATCACCGACTTTTAATTTTCCTTTGTGTTTAAGAGATACACCGCCTCTTGAAATGTCGGAAATTGATACAACTTCGTCTGATGACTCGAATGAAATCAGGTTTTGATTATCATCTGTGCCAAATCTCATATACTGACGTTTGTCAATAGAGTCAACTCTGTCATTTACAACACGTTGTTTGTAAACTGCCTGACCAAAGTCAATATTTGGAATGTCCGGATCAACAATATCATCATCCGTATCGGTATCAGTATCCGTATCTGTATCGGCGTCTATATCTGTATCAGTATCGGTATCGATGTCAATATCAGTATCGGTGTCCACATCAGTATCGGTGTCGGTATCTGTATCTATATCTGTGTCAGTATCGGTGTCTGTGTCAACATCTGTATCAGTGTCCGTATCTGTGTCAGTATCGGTATCGGTGTCGGTATCCGTATCTGTATCGGTATCCATATCTGTATCGGTGTCCGCATCTGTATCGGTGTCGGTATCTGTATCTATATCTGTGTCAGTATCTGTATCCGTATCTGCATCAGTATCTGTATCCGTATCTGTGTCAGTATCCGTATCAGTGTCAGTATCCGTATCTGTATCGGTATCCATATCTGTATCAGTGTCGGTATCTGTATCGGTGTCAGTGTCTGTGTCAATATCCGTATCAGTGTCGGTATCTGTATCGGTATCTGTATCGGTGTCAATATCCGTATCAGTGTCGGTATCAATATCTGTATCAGTATCTACATCAGTATCTGCACCGTCTTCTTTATCTTCAGGGACTACAAGATTATCGTCATCATTTTCGTCGCCTTCCTGATCAGTTGTGGGGTTGTCAACATAATCGCCGTCTTCATCTTTTACGCCGTCATATCCTTCATCCTGCCCCTGTGAACTGCCGCCGTAATAGTAATTACGATCATCTTCATTTTTACCTATAGCTGTAACATCATCCGGTCTTACGGCTTTTGCTCTTATAGAAACAGCTTCGCCGTCAGGTGTTGTAATTTTATTTGTTCTTGCGTCTTCTTCAAAGTAAGAAGGGTTAAATCTAACAGGATCGTCACTTATCTGACCTCTGTCTTTACCCATGTGGAAGTGGTATCCGCCTGCGTAAGCATTATCTGCGACAAGTGTTAAGTCTTGTTCATGAGCTGGTCTGCCTTCGCCTTTACCGTTAATTTTACCGTTTTTAATAATTATTGTTGAATCTGCGGCATTACTGTGATCATCAGGATTATCCCATGAAGTATCAAGATCAAGAGCTGTTATTTTAACTCTGTCAGGATGAATATCTCCGTTAGGACCGTAATAATCCTGAGGGTATGTAGGAACTTCGCCAAGATGTTCTATGTATATATTCTTACCGCGGGTTGTAATATTAATATCTTTTGCGGCAGTAGTTTCTCTAATAAATGTATCACCTGAAAATTCAGCATTTATTGAACCTTCACGTGAGATTAAGCCTCCGACATTTGTATCAAGTTTGTCGCCGTTATCGGCATCCATACCTTTAACGTTAATATCCTTAATTGCAAGCATATCAACACCGTATTCGGCATCATCGGTATGGTTAAGCTGACCGTCAACAGAGCCGTAGCTTCCCTGATTTTGTCTGAATGTTAAAGCTTCGGAAGGTGCCCCCCCCCCGATATTACCGCTTGCAATAATTGAAATGCCTGCGCCTTCAACATTCGGTTTTGATTTATCTGTTGATTTGTTAAGAATATCGTAAGCAGTACCGCCTTTATTTGTGGAATCATCAGCAAGCAGAATTACTCTGCCGTCAGCTTTAATCTGATCAACGTTCATGTTTTTGTCTAAACTTGCAAGATTAATTAAAGACTTATTGCTGCCTTTAGTGCTGATTGCCTTAATTTTGCCGTCAATTGATACGTTAACGGATTTTGATAAATCTCTGGCATTTGTACCGATGCCGGTATAAGCACCGTTATTTGGTCCTACTTCTTCACCTACGGCGCCGTTTTTAACATTAATATTTAAATCTGCACCGTTAGATGTTGCAATCAAGGTATGTTCAACGCCGTTATTTAAAAGGTTGCCATCAGTGATATCAATATTTACATCGGCATTAGAGTTAATGTTATTCTTATTGCTTGTATGACCGATAGTCATATTTGAATTTTTATTGGTAAATTGAACGGTATTAGCTTTATTACCATGGTTTATATCAACTTTACCCTGAATATCAATACCGCCGTTACCGTCATTGTATACAAGTAATTTTGATTTATTATTATTATTTTCTGCACCGGATTTTATCTTGCCTGTAGAAGCAACAAGGAGCCCGCCTGCATTATTTGTAATTGTCATAGTGCCGTTCGGATTTGATACTTCACCTGCAATATTAATTCCTTTAGAGCCTGTGTTTGTAATTGTTACATTACCGTTGCCGTAATTTCTGACGATAGCTCCATTTGCAACTGACGTTCCTGTGCTAGATGTAATAACTATATTGCCGTTAGAGCTTGCAAAAGCATTGCCTGATGACATGTTATCTGTTTTTACCAGCTTATCGAATAATGTTTTTGCAGCATCTTCGGTTTTTAAAACTTCCGTATTACCGCCTACACCTGCAACAAGAAGTCCGCCTTTGCCTACATTAACGTCTCCGCCTTTAAGTTCAACGTTACCTCTTGCTATAACAGCTCCGTCAATATTAATTACGTTGTTTGCCTCATTACCGCCTGCAAGGGAAGCGGGGTCAAATGTTGCATTTGTCTGCTGAACATTTGTTCTGTAATCACTATATTTAGTAACTGTTATCTCGCCTGTTCCAATATTAGCAGTTGCTTCTTCAGGTACATAAACAGGTCCGGGCAAATTCAACGTATTTTTTAATGTATCATAATTACTTTGAGTAGGTGTTATAACAGATAAACTTCCGACGTTTAAAACACCCGAAGCTCCGACAACCATACCTTGAGGGGAAATAAATATCATATTTCCATCATTTTTAAGCCCGCCGCCTACTTGCTGCAAAGCATTAACAATACCATTTATATTAACCTGACCATTTACAAGGCTGATAAAAGTATTAATATCTCCAAACTTTGTATCCCAGTTTACAGTCCCATCAGGACCTATGGAACCGGTTTTTTGCATCCACTGATAGATAAAATTAGCTACATCACCTTTTTCAAGAATAAACTGGTCAAACTGTTTAAATCCGACATCACCGTTTACAGCATCAGGTCTAAATTCATAATTACCCCCCGGATTAGTTCCGATTGGTTTACCGTTAACATCAGTTATAATAGACTGAGCCAATACCTGATAAGCCATTGATTGCTGCATTACAAATAAAAAGCTCAACATAAATGCAATCAATCTTTTTTTATTTATTCCCGAATATTTCATTTTACGAACCTCGTTTGTTCTTTTTTGCACGTAAACACTTTATATTACATGTATATAAACGTTTTTTTATTTTAAATCTTTACTTTTTTATAAACCTTTTTTACAAAAGTTAATAATATATATAATACATAGCGATATTTATATAATAATTATATAGTTTATATATGTAATTGTTAAGATATATTAAGCATAAAAACACTCTCAAATGCTTACACTGCAAGGGTTTAAAAAAATTCAACAAAAATTTTTACAATTTTGCGCAATTTGAAGTTATAAAATGTTTTTACATGGACATAGAGAAGTATAAAAAAACTATCAATTTTCATGCAATAAAATATATGAAGATTGAGAAAGGACTGAATTATGTGTGCAAATGAAATTGTCCCTAAGGAGTATATTGCCAAAATTAAGCCCGAGCAGCTTGATGCTCTTGTTAAGAACGGAACTTTTACAAAAAATGCCGATGGAACATATACATCTAATGTACCAATAGGTAACACCGGTGCTGTAAAAGCCGATAATGAAGTAAAAGGTCTTGCCGTTGAATCAGCAGAAGCGCGAAACGCAGTGCAAACACCCGAAACACCAAAAATTGCGCTGGCGGATAATGATGTTTTACAAAAACAAAAACTTGAACAGTATAAAAAAGAATATACTGATTTATATAAAAAAGACCCCTCAATTCTTAAAACAGACATTGCAGACGTAGTTTATGCCAAAGAAAAAGAACAAATTGCAGCTTCTTTAGAAAACGGCGCAAAATCAGTTGACGGCAGAATTCTTTTAAAAGACAGATACATGAAAGAATTTGCGTCCGATGAAGAAACAGAAAAATTTAAACAAGCATTAAATAAAAAAATGGCATTATATTCTGATCCGAAAAATGCAGAACTTGCCAGATTAAAATATAATGAAGCTTTTCATGAAACACATAAAGAAAATTATATAAGAAATCAGGAGGAAATGACCCCTTCTGAAATAAAATTGCTTGCTCATCGTGAAGCGCTGGATGAAACTGTTAAGCTTGAAGACAGCACCTACAGTAAAATGGCTAATTCCTTAATTCAGAACAGGCATCTAAACCACGCAATTAATACAAGCGAAAAATATCATAAAGAATATGAAGAAGCAATGCAAAAAGGCGATAAGGAAAAAGCTGCAAAAATTAAAGAAAAAGCTGCAAAAGAACTTGTAAAAGCCAAAAAAGAAGAAATTAAAGACATCGAAGATAACAAAGAAGACCTAATCAACTACATGGCCGAGGCAAAACTTAACCGTGAACTTGCCGAAGAACGTGTAAAAAACCGTGTTATCCACTGGGATAAAGACGGAACCTGGAAAGAAGACGATAATAACAAAGCATTAACAAAAGAAATGCGAGAATTTGTTAAAGAAAACGCAGCCCTCTTCGGTGATGAAATAAAACCGGGTGAAAAAGCCGACTTTACACAAAATGGAAAATCTTATAAATTTAATGGTCAAAAATTTAAAGATTACTTTGTTGGAATTTCAAACGAAAATCAAATTGATACAACAGATGAACAAGATCCCTATAACGATGCGGACTATATGACAAGTATTAAAAACCGTAAACGGGGTATGGATCATGCTAAACTTCAGGAATACGAAAATGAACTGATTAAACAATTTCCTGAATACGCAAATCCCGAAACAAGAGCAGAATTTCTGAGAAAAAATCCTGATATAGAAATGAAACTCGGTCATATGACAGCAAAAGATAAACAAAAAGACCGTTTCTTCCAGGGTAAATGTGCAAAAATCTGCGGTCTGGATAAAGAATATGACAAAACAAACCTTAAACGTGTTGGTCATGTTGCAAAACAAGCATTCAAAGGAGCATTAGGAGGCTTCGCAGGCGGCTGCTTAATGGAAGGATTTGCCACAACAAAAATTGTCAACGGAAAATATGCAGATATTATTAAATATTCTCAAGACGTTGCATATCAGTATAAACAGGCTTATTCACAGCCCGTAACCGTAAGCGGAACAGTCGGTTATGAACAGCCGGTAACAGTCGAAGGATATGCAAAATATAAAGATGCAGTTATTGTTGATGAAGATATACCATACCATACAGAGGTAACAGTTGATGGTTACACACCCTACGAAGGAGATGTTAACTGGCATGCAAAAGGCGAAACAACAAGTTCAGTTGTTAATAATTATTGGAATAACGGCGAACTTGTAGATTCAACAAAAACCAATGTTATAACCCCCTGGGAACAAAGCGGAACTGAACATTATAAAGGTGAAGCATACTTCAAAAAAACAGTCGGAGTTGATGGTAAAGTACACTTTGAAAAAACAATACCGGTCGAAGGCGAAGTTTATTATAAGCAGACAGTAAACGCCAAAGGAGAAGTACAATTTGAAAAAACCGTAGTCGTTGAAGGCGAAGTTGAAGGAACAGGAACAACTAAAGCCGAAGGCGAAGTTGAAGCAAAAGGAGTTACTAGAGCAAGACATAAATTTGACTGGAGTGTTCCTATAGGGGCTGCAATATCAGGAGGTATTACAGGAGCAATTCAAGGTTTATTCTCAATGAAAAAAGTAAAATACCATGGCGGAACACCTGAAGTTGCGGCAAGACAAAAAATTCTCGAACGTAATACAAAACCTGCCCCGCCGCTTCCAAATCCCGCGCCTATCCCCATACCGGAACCAGATTTGGATATAGACATTCAGCCTGTACCAATTCAACCCAGATATAAAGGGACAACACAGCATAAAGTCGAAATGTGGGATTTGAATAAACACGGTCAGTACTGGAACCAGATGGCAGCATTGTATGAAACAAAAGACGGTAAACCGCTTAATTATAAACAGGCAATGGAATTGGTTCACTTCTATAACGATGCCTACGCTAAAGCACATACCTTAAACGGTCTGCCAAACGGCGGAAAAATAGACTTAGGTTTGTTTGATATGAATGAAGACTTAAGTGCAAAATACCAGAGAAGAAAAGAAGTCGGACAGTTCCAAAAGATAGCAAGAAAAGAAAAAACATTTGTTCAAACAAAATTTAATCCGCTAACAGGCAAGTGGGAAGCAATTGTAAGAACAATCGACGGCAAAGAAGTCGGCAGAAGCGAAAACGTCGATAAAACAAAAGCCCAGAGCAATGCAATAACACAAGCCGGTGTTGAACCCAGAAACGTTGAATGGGAAGACATTTAAAAAGAACAGCACACATAATAATATAATCCATAGTTATTAAGGGTTCAGTAAAATGAGCCCTTATTTTTTGTACTATAATGTTGGCGGAGGGCAAATGGATAATATATTTGAACGTCTTAAAAAATCCGATTTCAGAAGTAAATTTAAACTCAAACAAAAAGACAAAGATTATATTGAGCAAAAAGGTCTTGAAACAATAAGACAGCATGCCTGCGGCTTTATCTCAAAAAGGCTTGCCCCCGCGGTTATTCCAAATGACGGCAAGCAAACTCCCATGAAAGGTCATCCTGTTTTTACTGCACAGCATGCAACAGCAACTTGCTGCAGAGGATGTTTGTACAAATGGCATAAAATCGAAAAAGGCACTCAGCTTACGGAAAAACAACAGGACTATGTTGTTAATATTATTATGGAATGGATTAACAGGCAGTTAAAATCTTAAAGGAATTTTTGATCGGTTAACTGTTTTCTTCTCATAGCCGAAGTTTGAAAGCATCCTGCAGGTGCTTGTATAAAAAATACTTTCCTCTAAGGTGGGTCCGATATTGATTGAACTCACGGTTTTCTTTAAAAATTTGTATTCAATATAAGGTATAAATAAACCATTTTTTTCACAAATTTTTGTTTGTCTAGCAAAATTTGCGCCGGAGTTGTTAATAAAAATTATTCTGTATTCTTTTTCATCTTTAAAATGAGGATTTTTAAAGAATAAACTTATTACGCTGAGTATATCAATAAGTTCAAATAAAGTATCTGCTAATTTATCCTGATTTTTTGTATTTTTAAGTGCTTTTTCATACTGTTTATTCCACTTTTCAAATATAATCTTTAAAACAGTAATCTGTTTTTTCTTATCGTAAATAATATTTCCGTAAACGGAATTAAAACCGATTTTAACCATATCGGCAATCAAATCTTTTTTGCAAAAACCTATATTATATCCTGTATAATTCTGCCCTTTAGCATAATTGTTCCATAATGTAAGGTTATCGCTTTCGGTAGAAAATGAAATTGTGTAATATTCATATTTGTAACCAAAATCGTCAGAACCGTTAATTATATTTGTGTATTTCGTATAAAAGTGATTTTTAATCTTTGAAAACAACCTTTGATTAAGTTCAGGCATCTCATCAATAAGGTTAAAAATTAATTTATAAGAATAAGTTACCTCCTCTTTATCATTAAGATATAAAGCATTTGAAAATCTTATTGTACCTGATTCCAAAATGCTTAAAAGTTTTTCCGGCTTTGTATAATGATACAGAATACTGTTCGTGCCGTCATCAAGAATTCTTCTGACCTTTGGAATTTTCTCAAGCAGACTGTCATAATTAATCATTTTCAAACCCCGTTATATCCACAATTTAATTATAACATACTTTTGCCGAATTTCCTTTATTTTTTTTATTTTTTCAGGTAAAATAAAATTTGCAGATTTGGAATTATTAAAATAGAAGGGACGATATGAATAAGAGATTTCTTAATGCGCTGATTTTGGCGGGTTTGCTGTCTGTAATTACCTTACCCCAGGTAAAAGCCGACGAAAGGTTGATAATGACCGGCAGCACAGATTTAAACAATGGTCTGACAGGTATTACAACAACAAATAACGGTAATGGCGGAGCTGTACAAAATAACGGCTATGTATTGAATATTTTGCAGGGTGAATTCTCAAATAATACCTTGTCAAATGATACGGGTGCAGTATTTGGCGGTGCAATTTATCAAATAAACGGTGAATTAAATATAAGTAACGGTGTAACATTTAACGGGAACTCCGTTAAGAGCCGAAATCAGACATATCCCGGTTGGGAAGGGGCTGACAGCGCATCGGGCGGTGCTATATATATTTCAGGTGCTGATGCAGTCTTGAACACAACAGGAACGGTAACTTTTTCGAATAACAAAGCCTTAGCAATCGGAGAAAATGATGAATCAAACGGCGGTGCTTTATACATAGAAAGTATAAAAAGCGCAGTATTTGAAAATGTAAATTTCACAGGCAACTCTTCAAAAACACGAGGAGGAGCAATCTATAACGGTGACACACAGCTTACGATAAACGGCAAGGCAGTATTCGAAGGAAATTCCTCAGCAAGAGGCGGGGCAATCTATAATTACGAGTACAATAACGCTGCAACAGTAAGCACAGGCACAGGCTCTGAATTTTCGAGAAATGAAGCTTCAGAAAACGGCGGAGCAATCGCAAACTTTGACGGAACAATTAACGTCGGCAAAAATAACAGTTTTACGGAAAATAAAGCGACAAATAACGGCGGGGCAATATATAACGCAAATTATTCAAAAACCGCTGAAACAAATATTGCGGGCGGAACAACTTTCAACAAGAACGAAGCCGGCAAAGGCGGTGCAATTTACAATTCCGGAACTGTTAAATTAAACACATCTGAAGGTAATATCACTTTCTCTGAAAATACTGCAAATTCAGGGAAAGATATTTATTTAGACGGAGAAACTTCTCAGGTATTGATTGAAGGTTCAAATGAAACAAATAAAGTTTCTTTCGGTTCGGGTGACAGCTCAATTGCAGGTAACGGAACAATTACAAACTCTTCAAGCGGTATTGTTGAATTTATCAATAATAATGATGTCAGCGGTTTTACAGGCAAATACATACAAACAAACGGTACAACATCTTTAAATAATTCAACCATATTTAATAACTTTGATATCCAGTCAGGTGCATTAGAATTACTCAACGGCTCAACCGCAGCAATCGACGGTGTAAACCACAAATTCAACGGTTCTTCACTTTTAATTTCGGGAAGTACATTGAATTTGTCTGCTGATATTAATAAAGATGTCAGTATTAATCTTGGCACAGACGGTAAAATCAATATTAATAACGGTTCATTAACACTAAATACCGACAGTACACGGGGAACAGTCAACGGCAGTGATACCTGGGAAGGTGATATTAATACAACAGGAAACGGAAGTCTTATTCTTGATGATTTCACTCATGATACGGCAGCAGGCGGTAATTACACCCAGGACGGCGGGAATTTAGTACTGCAAAACGGTTCAGACTTAACCCTTGGAAATAACGAAAGCACTGTCAGCGGAGGAAATATTTCAATAGGAAATGACAGCACACTTACTGTTGAAAACGGTTCTTCAATAAGCGGTGATACTGCAACTAACGTTTCGGGCGAAATGAATGTGGGAAACGGCGGTACTGTTACAGGCGGGACAACAACAGTTGAAAACGGCGGGAATTTAAATGTTAATCAAAACGGTCAAATAAGCGGAAACGCTAATACAACAATAGAAGCAGGCGGTAAAGTTACCGTTGACGGCGGAACAATTAATTCGGGCGGAAAAACAGATATTCAGGCAGGATCTGAGCTTGAGATTAAAAACGACGGAGATGTAACTTTACATAAAGGCGACAACTGGGAAGGAACAATTACCAATAATGACAGCAGTTTGACATTGGACGGAGTTATACATAATACCGTTAACGGAGCTTACGTCCAAAACGGCGGGGAATTAAAATTAAACAACGGTTCTGATTTGACACTTGGCGAAAACGGTTCAATAACAGACGGAACAGTTACTGTTGGTAATTCAAATTTTACAATTGCTGACGGCGGGCAAGTAACAGGCGGACAGATAAATGTAAACGACGGCTCAAACTTCCAAATCGAACAGGGCGGTATAATGTCAGGCGGAAATGTATCATTCGGTGATAATGTAAGCATAGGCGTTGACGGTACAGTTGAAGCAGGCGCAGTTTTTGACGTAACAAAAAATACCGTTGAAATTACCGAAAACGGAAGCATAACTCTTAACAAAGATGGAGTAACAGGCGATCAATGGACTGACGGAACTATTCATCTCAACGGCGGAGAGCTGAACTTTACAGGCATAACGAATAATAGAAACGGAACATTTTTAGGAGACAAAGGCGACCTTACAATCGGTGATAAATTCTATATAGAAGGTGACAGCTATATTTCTTCCGCTGTAACAACAACTATTACGTCAGACGGGATTTTAAACCAGTCGGGCGGAAACGTAAGCTTAAACCAAAATACAAGCTGGGAAGGCAAAGTTGAGGTATCAGGAGGAGAGCTTAACCTTGATAATGTATATAAAGATGGTGTACTCGCACAATCAAACGGCACAACAAACATTACGGGCAGTTTTAATATGAATAAAGCCGATGATAACATATCAGGAGGAAAACTGAATATCGGTACAGCAGAAGGAGCCGGAAACCTAAATCAAACTGCCGGTACAATCGGATCAGATGCAGAAGTTACAATACAAAATGACAGTTCTTTAAATATATCGGGCGGTGAAACAACTCTTAACGGTTCCGGCAAAGGTGCCGATAACTGGTATGGTACCGTAGAACTCGCCCCCCCCCCGACAGGCGGAACAGATGGTACGTTAAATCTTAATAATATTACAAGTAACGGAACTTTAATTACCACGGGCGGTAACCTTAATATAAACGACAGTACTTTAACAATCGGAAATTCAAGCAGTATCGGTAAAGATACAAATGTTGACTTCGGTCAGTCAAGTACAATTAACCTTACGGGCGGTAAAGTTTCATTTGACGGCGGCGAATGGAAAGGCACCGTTAATCTAAAAGACGGAACACTTGATTACAGCGGCACTCAAAACGGCACATTGCACGGTACGGGCGGAAATCTGAATACCGAAGACGGAAGCACTCTTACAATAGGAGCAGGAAGCTATATAGAAAATGCCGTAAATGCCGATATAAAAGGCAATCTTGTAATAAGCGGCACCGGCAGTGAAAATATCGGACATGTTGATTTGAACAACGGTGATAAAATCACAGGTGATATTACAATTGAAAACAATGGTGTTCTAAATCTCGGCGATAATGTTGCAATGGCAGAAGACGGGCAGACAATAACTCTAAACGGCGCAAATGCTGAAATGAACCTTACAGGCAATAACAATCTTGATATTAAAGCCGAAATTACGGGATCTTCAGGCGAAATCAACAAAGAAGGCAGCGGCAACGTAACCTTTACGGGAACAACAAGTAACTATGAAGGTAATTTAACCGTAAATAATTCAGGTAATTTGACATTTACTGACGCTGACGGTTTCGGCGGAAATCTTATATTCGGTGATATCGAAGGAGAAAGTATCGGTATTATTGCAGATACCGTAAAAGGTTCTACAACACTCGACAAAGATGCGGAAATAACTTATTCGACCTACAGAGATGTAGATTTGAAATTCGGTAATACCGTATCTGTTTCTCAAGGAACAATTACCGCACTTGCAAAAGACGGGCAAAACGTAATTTTTGAAAATGATGCAAAAGCCTCTAACGACGGAGAACTTGATGCAATAGGAACAAATGTTACGTTCACAAACGGTGCAACTGCAGAAAACGGCGGTACAATCGGTGTTATCGCATCAGAAGATGCCGTAATGAATGATGTAACCGCATCAAACGATTCACTTGTTGTAACAATTGCCAATAACACGAAATTTGGAAGTTTAAATCTTGCAAATTCAGAATTATACATATTCAAAAACGGTTTTACCGCAAATTCAACAACAATTGACGGTTCAAGCAGTTTCAATCTGATGAACGGAACAATAACCGATAATACCCTCGGAAACACTCAGCTTGATAATGATGGCACAGGCAGCTTTACAATTGATATTTCCGCACGAGACTGGGATTCCGATACATTTATTGCAGACGCAATCTCAGGCGATGGAACTTTAAACGTAAGTGATTTTCAGTTTATAGGAAAATGTCCTATAGACAGACATGTTGCCTTAAAAATATTTAATTACGACACATTAAAAGGTGAAGTATCTTTTACCGCAACGGATAAAGAAGTCTTTACTCCGATAGGTTACTACAGACTTTACTCACAAGGCGGCGGGAATTACACAGCATCTTTGACAAGATATAATCCTCAGGTATTCAGAGGACAGGTTTCAACTGTTGCAATGTACCAGAACCAGCTTGTAGTAAACAATGCACTGTTTGACCACGTTCAGGAAGTAAATATGCAGTATCTGGCACAGCAAAATGCCAATAAATACGCTGCGGCATATCCTCAATTTGCTCCGTACCAGTACAACAAAAAAGACGGAAGCTTATGGTACAAAGCGTTCGGAACATTCGAAAAACTCGGAATGACACAGGGTTTAAATGTTAATAATAACTTTTACGGTGCATTGGTAGGTGCCGACTTCCCTGCCGTTGAACTGAAACACGGCTGGACATTATTACCGACAGCCTATGTCGGCTATATGGGCGCACACCAGACGTTTGCAAATATGAGCATGTACCAGAACGGCGGACAGCTTGGCGGTATGGCAACATTTATGAAAAATGACTTCATCGGATCAGTATTAGCTTACGGCGGCGGTTACGGAAACGATATGAACGTTGCGGGCTACACTGATACAACAGGAAACTGGTTTGCGGGAACGGCTGCAAAAGTAGCTTATAACTTCCACCCTGCAAAACATTTTGTAATCCAACCGACCTTATTGGCATCTTATAACGCTTTCGGCGGTCAGAGATGGCATACCGATTTCGGCGATATGAGCATGCGCGCAAATATGCTTAACGGCGTAAACGTAGCACCGGGTATCAACTTCATTTATGGGAGAGAAACTTGGAGTATTTACGCAACAGTTCAGTACTTCTATAATATACTCGGCTACTCAACAGGACGTGCAGGAAACGTGGATTTACCGGGAGTTGAAATGCGCCACGGTTTCTTAGAATATGGCATAGGCGTTACAAAAAGCTGGAAAGACAGGTTCAGCGGCTATCTGCAAATCGTTTTAAGAAACGGAGGCAGAACAGGTGTCGGCTTCCAGGGCGGTTTGATGTACAGACTGTAAAAATAAAAAAGAGAGAATTTGTTAATTCTCTCTTTTTTTATATAATATAATAGAGGGTAGCTAAAGAAAGAGGTTATTATGTTAACAAAAAATTCAAACGTAACAGTTAAATTTACAGGGGTTGATTTCGGTGAATACTCACCAAAAGTTTCCGAATTTGTAAAAGAATTTTCATCAAGAGCCAATCAAAAAGGTCAGTTCTTAAACTGGGTAAATCTTCCTCAAGAACAAGCAAAAAGAGTAGATGAAATCTATTCATTAGCAGACAAATTAAAAGCGCAGACAGGCGCTAAAAAATTAAGCGTAATGGGTATCGGCGGTTCAAAACACACTGTTGAACATATGCTTTCTATTAACGGTTTAAACATTTGTCATGACGTTGTTGAATTCTATTCAGACGTTGATTCTTCAAGCTGGGAAAGATTTTTATACAGATTAGGAAATGATGTAACATCTTCAAACTTTTTAATCGCATCAAAATCAGGTTCAACTTTTGAAACTAAAGACGGTTTCTTAAGAGTTCTTGATATGTTAATTGATGCTTACAAAGCTCAAGGAAAATCTCAAGAAGAAGCTGAAAAATCAGCTCACAAACACTTTATTGCAGTTACTGACGGCAACGCTGAAAAAAGCGAATTAAGAAGAACTTCAAACGAAAACGGCTGGTTAGGCGACTTATTTATCCACGATGATGTGGGCGGACGTTTCTCGGCATTTGATGATCACGCTTTATTCACACTTGCTTATGCAGGAATGAAAAAAGAAGATATGGTAAAAATGTTAAATGCCGCTCAGGAAGTTTCAACAGAATCTTTAACAGCTGATTTAAGCGTAAATGATGCATTAAAAGAAGGTATCTTCTGGGCACATGCTAAAATGAACGGAATTTCAGCATCAGTTCATCAATAT
>OLJF01001247.1_pt1 | contig 16658 bp, 15 predicted proteins | sample 1609751 | NCBI WGS metagenome assembly OLJF01 (sample SAMEA4350171, study PRJEB24818) | metagenome | biome: human; feature: gut; material: faeces | place: Denmark | collected 2013-09
ATGTACAAAAACGAGCCCGCCGACAAGCTGCGCAAAATCCTCGACAACGGCAGCTACACCGATGAGTGCAGATCCGTCATAAAAAAGATACTTTCCGAAAGATAACAAAAAACTGCCGACCGCTTTGCCGAGTGTGCATAAGGCAGTATCCGAAAAACACACAGAAATCGGCATTGCAGGGTAGAAACGAGAGTACGGATCGAAGGGTTCGTACTCTTTTTCTGTATATTCCGATAAAACTGCAATCGGCACATTGGTTTTTCCTGAAAATCTTCTGTAGAATGAAAGCACCAAAAAACACAGGAGATTTTTGCGATGAAAAGTATTTATGAAGAAGCAGGCGGCACATACACCCGGCAGGGCGATTATGAACTACCCAATCTAAAAGTATCACCCGAAAAAGAAATTGAAATCGGAGTTTGGGGACAGCGATACCGGCGGTATTTAAAGCAGTATCACAAAATTCGTTATTACAATCTGCTGACTTCCGGAACGCTGAACGGACATCTGGCAGAGGTAGATCAGCAGGCGGAGCGGATGTTTCAGTTGCTTGTATCCGTACTTTCTAAGCAGGAAAATGTCACGGAAGAGCTGAAAGCCAAGCACCCTATGGAATGGGTGCAAAAGATGAATAGCATCCGAAACCGAGCTACTGAAATCGTGAACAACGAGTTGATTTACATATGAAAGAACAGAAATTTCATCTTTATCTTTCGGAAAGTGAGCGTAGATTTCTCATTCAAAATCTAATTTGGTTTCAGAACACACTGCGGCGGGAAGGGCACTATACCGACACTGTAGATGATTTGGTTATCAAGCTTTCAAAAGCAAAGCCGAAAAAAATCAGGGTAACATAGAACGAACCGGAGAAAGCATTGCTGCCTTCTCCGGTTTTTCTGTATCATCTTAGCGAGCAGACTGTTTGTATCCCCATACGGCTGCAAACAGTGATTCTCGTTAGGGCGCTGCCCTAATACCCGATTGATTCTATATGTATTTAACCGGCGTACTTCTTGAAGTTTTCCGCCTGTTCCAGTACTTCTTTATAAACATCATCCAGCGTTACCGGCGGATAGCCGTATTCGTCCAATAACAGGATCAAATCCACCTGCAAATTTGCTTTGATGTCATCACGGGTAGACCAATCGGTATAGCGGGACTTATCGTCAACAATGACTTTGATTTTCTTTGAAAGCTCAATCATTTTTTCATCCGGATATTCATTGTCGAACTCGTATTTCTTTGCAACAGCTTTCAAAATATCATAAAAGGCTTTTTCCTCGTAGTCTATCCCTAATTTTTTGAAGGAGTCCTTCTCTGCTTTTAGTTCCGCAAGCAGATCGGCAAGCTTCCCGGCAATATCGTCAAGCACCTCATTGGCATAGGATTCATCTCTGCGGCGGTTATTGTATTCGTCAACCACCCGCTTTAATCTGTCTGCAAATTCGACACCCATGATTTTGTTGACCTTTTTGAATTCGTCGATTGCCTGAGAAAGAAGTCTTTGCAGTATTTTGATTTTGGTGTTTGGCAATTGGATAGCGTTTATCTTATCCATATACTCGTCGCTGAAAATATCAACGGAGATATGTTTTCCGGTTTCAAACAACTCTTCGATACCGTCCGACTGGATAGCGCCCTCCAGCATTTCACGCACACGGGCGTTCATCTGCGAAATATCAGGGGCGTCTCCCTTTGTCAGTTTGAAAAGGATAGAGCGGACAGCACAGTAAAAATGGATATAGTCTTTTCCCTCGTCCGAAATCTTTTCGCTGGAGCTGCAAAGATTGAAAGCCTGCTTCATCCGCTTGACCGCCGCCATAAAGCGTGTTTCCAGTTCCTCCGACAGCTGTACATATTCAACCGCCCGATTGAGGCAGGCAAGCTGCTCCGTCGGAGAGCCTTCAAAGAAATCCCTGCTGTTAAAACTGTGGAACATCTGCGCCAGCACTTCTAATTGGTCTTTGACGATGGTAATCGCCTGCTCCACACCTTCAAACTCATCACATTCAAAATTTGTATATTTCTTTAGAGCAAGGTTCATGTTCTTTTTGATGCCAATATAGTCTACAATTAAGCCCTTGTCTTTGCCTTCGCAGACACGGTTGACACGGGAGATCGTTTGGATCAGGGTGTGCTGCTGAATCGGTTTATCTATGTAGATGGTATCCAGCTCCGGAACATCGAATCCGGTCAGCCACATATCGACAACAATGGCGATTTTAAAATTGGATTTCGGATTTTTGAACTGCCGGTCAAATTCCTTGCGGTCGTCCTTTGTTCCAAGCATTTCATAAAGGGCAGGCTCATCGTCTTTGTTGCGAGTCATCACCAGCTTGATTTTCTCGATGGGCTTCAGTTCTTTTTTCTCTTTATCGGTAAGCGCTGTTTCATCTTCACTGATTTTCTTTTCCGACCACTGGGGACGCATCTCTACAATGATTTTATAAAGGTCATAAGCGATATTGCGGTTCATGCAGACAAACATTGCCTTTCCCGCAACCGTAGCGCCCTCTGCCACACGGGTTTCGTAATGGTGAATAAAGTCCTTGGCAACTGCACGCAGTCTATCTGGATCACCGATAATTGCCTCCATTTTGGCGACAGCTTTCTGGCTTTCCTCAAGTTGGTGTTCGTTTGCTCCCTCCCGCTCACATTTGGCATAATAATCTTCGATTTGTTTGACCTTTTCATTATCCAGCATAACCCGTGCCGAACGCCCGTCGTAAACAAGATTGACGGTAATGCCGTCACGCACCGATTCGGTCATGGTATAGGAATCCACTACAGGACCAAATACTTCAATCGTCCCGTCCACCGGCGTTCCGGTAAAGCCTACATAGGTTGCGTTTGGCAGGGAATCGTGCAGATACTTGGCAAAGCCATATTTACGCTCCACACCCGCTTCGGTCACTTTGACCTTTTGGTCAAGATTGATCTGGCTTCGGTGCGCTTCATCAGAAATACAAATGACATTGGTTCTATCGGTAAGAAGTTGCAAGTCCTCCGTGAATTTCTGGATGGTCGTTAAATACACGCCGCCGCTTTCCCGTCCCTGCAATTCTTCCCGCAGTTTTTCACGGGATTCAATGCTGACCACTGTTTCGTCCCCAATATATTTTTTGGAATTGACAAATTGGCGAGAAAGCTGGTCGTCCAAATCGGTACGGTCGGTGATAATTAAAACGGTCGGGCTGTGGAACAGTTTGCTTTTCATCAGCATACGAGTCAAAAACAGCATAGTGTAGCTCTTGCCGCAGCCAGTGGCGCCGAAATAGGTGCCGCCCTTTCCATCACCGTCAGGACGCATATGCAGCTTGATATTCTCAAACAATTTCGTTGCAGCAAAAAACTGTGGATAACGGCAAACGATTTTCAGCTCTTTATCCGAGCTGTCGGGGAAATAGATAAAATCCTTTATAACCGCAAGCAGCCGGTCTTTGCGAAACAGCCCTTTTATCATAGTGACAAGGGAGTTGATTCCGTCCAGCTCCTTATCATTAGACTCAACTTTCCTCCACGCATAGAAATAGTCATAGGGACTGAAAAGAGAACCGTATTTGTTGTTCGCTCCGTCGCTGATGACTACAAAGGCATTGTATTTGAGCAGTTCCGGAATATCTCTGCGGTAGCGGACGGTGAGCTGCTTGTAAGCGTCCATGATTGTTGTATTTTCTTTGACGGCGCTTTTGAATTCCAGAACTACCACAGGAATGCCGTTGACAAACACGATACCGTCGGGAATGCGAAGCTGACCACCCACGCCCTCGATTTCAAACTGGTTGACCGCTTTGAAGATGTTATTTTCGGGGTTGTCATAGTCGATCAGCTCAATATATAAATCCTTCTGCATCCTGTCCTCACGGTTGAGGATAAAGCCGTCGCACAGCAGTTTATGTATCGCCTTGTTCGCTTCGTACACAGTGCCGGAGATGTTCCGCAGCCGCAAAAGGATACCGTCCACCTCGCCGGGAGTGATGCCGTCCTTGGCGTAGCGGTTATATAAATACTGACGCAGGTCGTCGGCGAGCAGAACCTCCGTGCGCTCCCGATGGATCTGCTCTCCTGCGAGATAAGTATATCCTTCGTCTTTGAACAGCTCCATAATGGATAGCTCTAAAGCGTGTTCGTTAAAGTTCGGCATGGTTTCCCCTTCCTTTTGTTGAATAGTACTAAAGCTTTTGACTAGGTATTATACTTTTCCAAGTTATTAAGCCATCGTCCCACTTTATCATTGCGTGTGTTTTCATTCTCAAATAATTCTTGAGCCCATTCAATAGCTGAATGAATATAACTGCCATTGTCGTATTGTGTTTTTAAGTAAATTGCAAATTCCTGATATTTGCTTAAATGATATTCCTTTCGTTTGTCACAATGATAGCAATCAGAAAGAATATCCATCGCCTCCTCTAAATATGGCTCTGCTTCTGAATAATTCTTATCTTTATTTGCTTCAAATAAAATTATTGCTCTAGAATTTTTTATACTAAAGTTATTTGGCAATAAATTTATCGCTTTATTTATGTCGATAAAGGCCTCCTCATATCTATGACATTTTGCCTTATATAAAGCCCATTGCTGCAATGTGTATGCACTCGGATCATTAAAGTAAACTATTTGATAAACTTCATCTGCATTGTTTCCAAAAAGTTGATAAAACAAGTTGGAATCGTAGGCTCTTCTTTTAAACACATAATATTTATATATATAATTTGGTTGTATTTCTCGAAGAAAATGCAATATCGTTTCTCCATATTCTTTCGTGTATTTCCTTAGTGCAACTTTATGAGTCAGGGTAGCAAATAGTCCTGTACGCAAAGAATAATAATCTTGGTCAACTAAATCTGCTTCTATAAGTTCAGAAATATAAGTGTTTACAAGCTGTATTCTTTGTTTTAATTTGTCATAGTTTAAATCATTAAAATACTTAAAAATAATGTCCGTTGTGAGAGCAGAACGATGGAATGAAAGATAAGCAGTTAGTAATATCAATTCAAAGGCTTCAGTATTTGCGTCTTTCACCCGTTCCAGCATATCATGTACTTTATTATCAGTTATTATGTTTCTTACATTGTTGGAAATTAATTCAAAGAATGAATACTTATCATTATTATTTTTCTTGTATGCAAAATGGCTCTTTCTAATAAGTGGAGAAATTTTGTCAAATATGCGCTTTGCTTCGGTAGAAGAAATGTTATCTATAAGTATTTTTTTATAAATCGTTCCTTCTAATAAATGACTAGAAGATTCAAACAAAAAATCATCACTTGTGGCAATTGTTCGTATATTAGGACAATCAGCCAACAATTTATATGCACATATATCTTCTGCGCAATTGTCTACCAAAATGATTACTTGTTTTTCAGAAAGGCAATTATTGCATATTAGTTTTGCTTTTGATTCTGTTAAATCATTGACATAATAAACCTGTGAGCCGTATTTGCAGGCAATTTGCATTAACAGAGTGGTTTTTCCACTAAAAGGTAAACCTACTATTATAACATTTTTATTTTTAGAATCCAGTGATGTATCTATAATTTTTTCTACCCATGAAGTCATATACGCAATATCAGAAAGCACAAAATACCAACTTGTTTTTCCACTCTCATAAAAGACTTTATCTGGTTCAACTAATACAGATTTACTGGTCAAGGTTGGTATCTTATAATTGTCCCAAAATGCGTTGGGAAGTATACTATCAGTTTCGTTAGTTAAATCATCAACTAAAGTATCGTTTATAGATTTTAACAATTCTTCTGTATTGGAAACTATAACATTTACGCCTAGATCACGAAAATAGTCAATATTTGAATCATCAGGCATTAGTTGCACCCATACTTCATGTTTGCTATGTTCCAATACATAATCGAGAATTTTATTTACCGATCCATCATGGAATCCGTACCCCCAAAATAATGTCGGGTATTTCAGCAATTCACCATACATCATGGAAAAAAGCCCCTTATTGCGGTCATCTGCTGAGCATAACTCAAATTTACCAAAAACCAAGTTGCTTTCTGGAAGTAGTACATCTCCATGTAACGGAATATAATTTATAGCTTGCCCATCTTTTTTTGTCGGGCCATAATAATTGACATTCATTAAATAATATCGTTTACTATTATCCATTACTAAGGGAACTAAATTATCAATGTTTGTTGTAATAACATTTTTAATATTTATCAAATTCAATGCATCATATAAAGTGCTATAGTCAGTAACTCTATATTTCTCACGAAGATAAGCTTGAAATTCTGTGCTATGATTTCTTTTTAACACAGAGGAGACCCTTTCTAGGTCATCAGAATAGGATTTATTAATCGAAAATTTTTCGCAAATTTCTGCAAGTAAATCAGAAGCTTTAGGCAGAATTTTTCCGGACGGTGATTCTAGCAAAGAAAAACCCGCTCCAGTGAACAAATTTATTCCATTTTTTAGCCTTTCATAAAAAATGTTTTCATTATCAATTTTTACCATTGCTTTTTCTCCTTTTGTGATTAAATGATAATTTATTCGCCACAACGCAAGCCATTTACAAGTCGTGGTTTGTCGATTTTGAGCCTTTTGCTGGCATCTGCCCTCGGAATTGGCTTAATGGTTGTGTCGATGATATTGCTGAGTTCTATGATTCAATGCGTAAACCGCTTTCCTCATTGGAACGAGCCGATATGGAACGCATCTATCCTTATTATGGAGCAGTTTCCATAGTGGATTATGTAGATGACTTTATATTTGACGGAGAGTATCTGCTTGTCAGCGAGGACGGGATCTATGTCGTTGACGAAAACGGACACCCACTTCTGCAACATATTACCGGCAAGTTTTGGGCCAATAACCACGCTCATATTCTTAAAGGAAAAGCGGGGTTCAACGAGGATAGTTTATATCTGTTTTTAGCAAATACAAATATGGCTCCGATTGTTACGGGTGCAGCACAGCCTAAAATCAACCAAGCAAACCTAAAAAGTTTTCCGATTACTATACCTACAAGCGATGTAATTGAGAAATTCAATGCTCTTATTCAGCCATTTTTTGACCAAAGACTTTCAAATGAGGCACAGGTCAAGAAATTAGAAAATCTCAAAGACTTACTTTTAAGCCGCTTGGTGAATTAAGCCGCTAAATTATCATTTATCCGTTTCTTCAAAGCGATTCTGTCGGTGATTGTCTTATAGGCTTTGACAATACTTCTCTGCTTCTCGATAGAGGGAACAGGCAGCTCTACCATACACAGTTCATCCCAATCAAAAATCTCACGGACACTGCCATGTGATTTGTAGCGGGCATATCGATCAAACTCCGGTCTGCTGAACCAAAGCATTAAATATTCAGCGTCAAGTTTGTTTTTGTTTATAACCTCAAAGACAGTGTAGGAACTTGAAATGATGCAATCCTCGCCCTCAAGATAGGCGATAGATATTTTTTCGCCATTTCTTGAAGTAACGGGGCCGTATGCAAACTGTCCGGTTTGAACTACTTTGTAATTCGATAGGTCTGTGCCGATAATGTTAGCAATAGATGGAATAAACCGTTTTTCAATGCTAACACCAAGCAAATTCGTAATGGAAAGGTCTCTATTTCGCTTATCCACAAGCCGAATATAGTTTCCTAAAACCTCATAACCAGTTCTCATTCCGTTCACCTCATCCGATGTATTTTCTGTGAGCAATTTTGACATTGCTCTGCTTTACCATTGCGTATTGCAAGGTCGTATCTATTCTTCTATGCCCTAAAAGCTGCTGGAGCTGCTCTATGGGCATTCCTTTGTCGATTGCCATTGTCGCAAGAGTTCGCCTAAACTTGTGCGGATGTACCTTGCTTAGCCCCAAGCGTTTTCCGTACTCACGGAGTCGCACCTCAATACCGCTGATTTGCAAGCGTTTATGCGGCTTTTGCAGAGACACAAACAGTGCCGGATTTTCGTCCCTGCGGCTGTTTAAGTAATTTTGCAAGTGGATCTTCGTCCTTGCGTCAAAGTACACGATACGCTCTTTGTCTCCCTTGCCGAACACCACGCATTCTCTTTCGTTAAAGTTTATATCCGCCCGATTCAGTAAAACCATTTCGCCCACACGCATACCCGTTGAGGCAAGCATATCTATGATCGCCAGATCCCGAAGCTCGGTACAGCTATCACGCATGAGCTCGAGGGTTTCATCGGTGTAGGTTTCTTTTATGCTTGTTCCGGTTTTGACTTTATGGATTCGTCGGACCGGGCTTTTCAGGATATAGTCCTCATCCTCCAACCAAGAAAAGAAGCTGGAAAGTATGCGCCTTATGTTATCGATCGTAACCTTGCTTGATTGATTTTTCTCCTGATACTCGGTCAAATAACTGCGAACATCATCGGTTACGATGTGCCTAACGCCTTTCCCGACACAAGTCAGCATAGCTTGTATCGTTGCATTATAGTATTTCAGAGTCTTTTCAGAGCACCCTTCTATTCGCTTTGCGGAAAGAAATAGCTCCACCAAATCCTGTTCTAAGTTTTCCGTATCGTTTTCAACTTTTGTTACCTCATAGCCGAATAGCGTGTGTTGCAGCACCTCTTGCAGCTTCTCTGTTTGAGCGTTATTCAGGTAAGGCAGCATTCCCTGAACAACATCTGTGATTAAATTCTGTTTCATAGTCGTATCTCCTTGATTTATTAAGAGAACAACTACGGGGCGGGAGTTCCCCCTACTTTAACTCCTGCCACCCACAAGAGTTGTGGGATATATGGTAAATGATAAATGATAATTTAGCGGCTTGATAACTGAGCCAAAGCTGTGGCTTGCAGTTCTTCAAGTAGAGCAATTTCCTTTGTGTTTAAGGTCATTTGCTCAACTATTGCAGCAAGATTCAGTTTTTCAATAAACTCAGACGGAGGAACAACAATTTTTATGTTATCAATGAAGTTCTTACTGAGGTTATCTTGGGCTCCACCATTAGAAAGTCTGCTTATTGCCGCTTGGCTCTGAATTAGTGAGAAGTACAAGTATGCTGCATCAGCTTTTGAATTGCAAATCATACCACAAATAGCTTGGTTGGTCGTTGCTTCAATAGCGAGATAACCAACTTCGCCAGCGGTAACGCCATACATCGCCATTAAAACTGTGTCCTTTGGAAGCAGTTTTGTGGAACTCTCACTCAACCCTAATGGAGTGATGTATTCTTCCGTTTGAAGCGTAATATTATTATGGACTTCGCCTGATTTTACCCAAGAAATCGTTCCGTTCTCCCAATATTCGTTGTTGGTGCGAGATGGAGTAGAGCCGGATTTTGTTTCTCTACAAAATTCAGATACGGTTTGAATTTCAAAATCATCAGGCAAAGTCAATCTATCCATTTCTGCCTCGGTCAGATTTATCAATGCACCTCTGCCGACATTCTTTTGGATAGAAGCTGTGCCAACCGCCACTAAATTATCATTTATCCGCTTCTTCAAGGTAATTCTATCAATGATCGCTCTGTAAGATGAGACAATTTCTTTCTGAATCTCTATGTTGGGAACGGGAAGTTTAAGTTTGGCAAATTCTTCCCAAGGCATACTTCCTCGTACGCCGCCAACCGCAACAAAAGAGGCTTCACGATCGAACTCGCTTCTCATAAACCACATTTCCAGATATTCCGGCATAATGATATTTGTATCCTTAACTCTGAAAATCGGATATGCAGGAGACATAATTGCTGCGTCGTATTCCTTTTGACACGCAACAGGAATCTTCTCATCTCTACTGACCTGCATGAGACTAACAGCAAAATCATATTTACGAATAACTTTGTAGTTCGTCAAATCAGTTCCAACAACATTAGCCACAGATGGAATGAATTTTTTATCAATACTCACTCCGATCAGTGTAGTTATTGAGCCATCTCTATTTCTTTCATCGATACGCTCAACCAACTCCCCGATTGCTTTATAATTCGATTTCATAGCCCAACTCCTTAAACACGGCCAGCAAATCAGCTTTCGACTTTTCTTCCTGCACGAGCAGCTCTTTCAGCTCGGCCTGAAGTGTTCTCATCTTCGTATCAAAGTCGATATTCTCATCACGGTTGACAAATTCAATATACCGGCTGGGCACAAGGGTAAAGCCTTTTTCTGCGACTTCCTCAAAAGAAGCGGAATAGCAAAATTCCGGAACATTCTCGTAGGTTTCCTCATAACCCTCCTGCTGCCAGTTGTGATAGACCGAAGTGACCTTCGCCCGATCTTCCTCCGTCAGCTCAATGTATTTTTTCTCGTAGGGACTGCCCATCTGCCGCAAATCCATAAAGAGAATTTCCCGCTCTCTGTCACGGTAACGCTTAAGCAGCCCGTTCTGCTCTACAACACGGGCTTTTTTATTTTTGTTCAGTATCCAAAGCGTGACGCTGATGTCGGTTGTATAGAACAGGTTTCTCGGTAAGATGATAATCGCTTCTACCAAATTGTTTTCAATCAGCTGTTGCCTGATTTTCAGCTCCGTTCCGTCGTCGGACAGAGCACCGTTTGCAAGCAGAAATCCGGCGACACCGTTCTGCGACAGCTTGGAAACGATATTCAAAATCCAACCATAGTTTGCGTTGCTGGTAGGCGGCACTTCATAGCCGTCCCAACGGGGATCGTCGGTCAATTCGTTTTCCGCTCTCCATGCTTTTTGATTAAAGGGCGGGTTTGCCATAATGTAATCGGCTTTCAAATCCTTGTGCTGATCATTGGTAAAGGTATTCGCCGCCGTCTCTCCGAGATTTGCGGAGATGCCACGAATGGCAAGGTTCATCTTACACAGTTTATAGGTGGTATTTGTATATTCCTGCCCATAAATGGAAACCTGCTTTTTGTTGCCGTGGTGCGCTTCCACAAATTTCATGGACTGCACGAACATACCACCGGAACCGCAGCAGGGATCGTACAAGATTCCATCGTAAGGTTCCAGCATTTCGGCAATCAAATTGACGATACATTTCGGCGTGTAGAATTCGCCCTTGCCTTTGCCTTCGGCAAGCGCAAATTTGCTGAGAAAATACTCATAAATGCGCCCGATGATGTCATTCTCTTTATCATCGGTATTGATGCGGTTAATCTCGTCCAGCAGGGAAGCCAGCTTTGCCGTGTCAAGCTGCAAGCGGGAATAATAGTTGTCCGGCAGAGCGCCCTTCAGCGCCGGATTATTTTTCTCAATCGTATAAAGAGCCGTGTCGATTTTCAGGGCGATGTCGTCCTGCTTGGCGTTTTCCATAATATAAGACCAGCGGCTTTCCGGGGGCAAATAGAAAACATTGTCTTTTGTGTAGAACGCCACCGTGTCTACAAATTTTTCGCCGTACTGTTTTGTAATCATTTCCCTCTGAGCGTCAAATTTATCACCGGCGAATTTCAGGAAAAACAGACTCAGGACAACATGCTTATACTCCGCAGGCTCTACCGAGCTACGCAGCTTGTCCGCACTTTTCCAAAGCGCTTCCTCCATAGATATTTCTTTTTTCATTTTCGCTGTCCGTGCCATTGTTATTCCTCCGTTATCTTATCCGTATAATCCGGAATGATCTCCATGATATCATCCATCGTGCAGCCAAGCGCAATGCAGATTTTTGCCAGCACCTCAGTAGTAACATTGTCGCCACGGTTCAATTTTCCAATGGTGTAATGACTAATCCTCGCCGCCTGCTCCAGATCTTTTTTCTTCATATCTTTATCTATCAGTAGTTTCCATAGCTTTTTGTAGCTGATTGCCATAGCATATAACCTCCCGATAAACGGCAAAATCCATAATGTGATACCTTATTATAGCACTTTTTGACGAGTTATTCAACCGATATGTATGCGTTCGCTGTATTTAAGAAGGCCAATTATATTTTTAGTATTGAAAGTGTGCCCGCCTATATTGGAGGGCAAATTTTTTTGCCTTTTTTCGAGATTACTATCCCCAAATATCCTCTGCCAGTGGGAACAAGTGAGGGGATCTTTTTGAGACAAACCGTCTTTTCAAAAAATTTTTGCCTTTTTTCTGAAAAACAGGTTGCGTTTTGATCTCTCAATTCCAAATAAGTGAAGGGATAAAATTTTTTGCGATTCAGGGTGTGCATTCGGCCGTCCCCAGTGGGAATAAGTGAAGGGGCTTTTTCGGCAAGAAAGTAAAGCCACCCCTAACCGAGTAAAACATTTTCTCATTTTCTCTGTGAAATAGGGTGTCATTTGGCTTTGCAAATCCAAATAAGTGAGAGGGCTTTTTACCAGATAAAAAATTTTTCAGAAACACCCGATAATTTGGTACTTCCCAGTGGGAACAAGTGAAGGGATAAATTTTCTCAAAAAATTTTTTGAAGAAAGCCCGAAAATGGGTGTGCATTTCGGCACCCTTTGTCCAAATGAGTGAGGAGGTTTTTCATTCGGAAATATTTTCCCGTTTAGGGGGTGCATTTGACCTCTGCCAGTGGGAATAAGTGAAAGACCTTTTCGTTGTACCTTGAAAATTGAATAACGATCCAAATGGGATATGACTTTGCGACACCGCCTGACGGGAGCAGGAACAGCATTTGGAGAAAAACAGCAGGCTCTGCAAATTAATGGATCAAATCGTGAGGAGATGAAAATCATGGTCATAAAAATCACGCCAAAGCAGTCAAAGCGGATCAATGCACTCATCAGAAAGCTCTGCTGCAACTATGTGGACGGCAACTGCCTTCTGCTGGACGACGGCGAGGAACATTCCTGTGTCCAGTGCATCAGCCGGTACGGAATCTACTGCAACTATTTCAAAAATGCAGTCCTTCCGGCAGATAGGGAGCTGTTTGGCGAGATCATGCAGCCAAGTCATCAAAAGAGATGTAAAATCTGCAAGTCGTACTTCGTACCGAAGGCAAAGAACCAGCGCTACTGCCCGGACTGCGCCACCGTCCAAAAGCGGAAGAAAGCCGCCGAGCGCCAGCGCAGGAAACGGGCAGTGCAGTCTCAAGCGGGTTTCAGGGTGCAGCCCTGACGAGTGATACTGTTTTGCGACGGTAGGAGTACAAACAGTCTGCTCGCTCCGATAGGGCGGAAATTTAAGAAAGGAATGTTCTGCTGCTTGAAACGGATGAAAACAGAGTGTCTATGTCACGCTTTTTGAAGCCGCAAAGCCGCAGAAATCAAGGCTTTTTCCAAGTGAAAATGCCGGATGAAATACCGTAATACCCGAACATACAAAATCACGGTTTAAAACCGTGACAGAAAGAAGGTGATGATCTGAATCCATATTTTAAACTATCCGAAGCGGAAAACTATGTGTTTTACAAAGTCCCCAAGGCTTTGTTTACAGAGGAAAAATACAATCCGGTTTCCACCGACGCTAAAATGCTCTATGGCCTGCTGCTCGACCGGATGCACCTTTCCGCCAAAAACGGCTGGACGGACAAGCGTGGACGCATATACCAGTTCTTTACCGTCAAAGAGGCGCAGGAAAAACTGCGCTTCGGGCACGAAAAGATATGCAGGCTGTTCTCGGAACTGGAGCAGGCTGACCTGATCCTCCGCAAGCGGCAGGGACAGGGCAAGCCGAGCATCATCTACTTAAAAAAGTTCTGACTTCGGATTTTTGGACTTCTAAAGTTCCGAAGATCAGAAGCTATTAAGACAAATAGAGTCAGAATACTTACTACCCGAAAAAGAAGAAAAGCAATGGAGGTTTCACAATATATGAAAGAAAAAGAAACGATTGAATATCTGGATTTAAAACATCTGGTTTCCTTTCGGAATCACCCGTTCAAACTAAGGGACGGAGAAGAAAAGGAACAGCTTTTACAGAGCATCAAAACGCAGGGCGCCATCGAGCCGCTGATCGTCCGTCCTCTTTCGGAAAGTGAATACGAGGTCATATCAGGACACAGAAGAATGGAGATTTGCAAAGAACTCGGCATGGAAAAGATACCTGTTATCGTCCGCAATCTGACCAACGAGCAGGCGGTTTCCATGATGGTAGACGCAAACCTGCACAGGAACAATATTTTGCCCAGCGAGCGTGCATTCGCCTACAAAATGAAATGGGAAGCGGCAAAAAAATCAGAAAAAACTTTGTCGCAACCTGCGACAAAGTATCGAAGCGATGAAAGAATTGCAAATGAATTTGGTATCGGCAAGGACACTCTGCACCGGTATATCCGTTTAACTTACTTAATTCCCGAACTGCTTGAGATGGTGGACGAAGGTAAAATCGCCCTCACGCCTGCGGTGGAATTGTCGTACTTAACCCATGAAGAACAGCATTTGCTTCTGAACGAAATCGAATATGCGGACGCTACGCCGTCCCTTTCACAGGCGCAGAGGCTTCGTGACTTTTCCCGTCAGGGCAGGCTCACTGCCGATGTCATCTTTGCCGTAATGAGCGAGGAAAAAGCCAATCAGAAGGAGCAGATCCGCTTTTCCAAAGAGGAGATACAGAAGTATTTTCCCAAAAGCTATACGGGCAAGGATATGCAGAAAACCATCCTCCAACTGCTGGAAAAGTGGCAACGGCAGAGGGAACGAAACGCAAGGGAGGAACGGTAAATGGACGATAAAATAATTCCTTTGGGAAGTTTCATTCCCTATTACCATTCGCCGGGCAGCGACTCCTTTTCCATGAAGATCGGCGGCACGGTATATGAGGTTACTACCCATTTTGATGCAGAGGGTAAAGAAACCGTTTTAAAGCAGTTCCGGGATTTGCTTTTGGAACTGCAAAATGTTTAACCCTGCACATTCGACAATGCGGGCACTGCACGGTATACTGGCATTACCCTGCAATGCCCGGTTGTCAGAAAGGAGATCAAAGAATCAATGACAACGCAAAACAAATCAAACGGGCAGGAAAAAGAAAAAATCACTGCCCTTTACTGCCGTTTGTCGGTGGACGATGACAAGAAGGACATGGAGTCGAACTCCATTACCAATCAAAAACAGATTTTACTGGACTACGCTAAAAAGCATGGGTATCTGCACCCAGTTTTCTTTGTAGACGACGGCATTTCCGGGACGACTTTTCAAAGACCGGATTTTCAGCGGATGCAGAGAATGGCGGAGAACGGAGAGGTCGGGACGATCATCGTAAAGGATGTATCCCGCTTCGGCCGTGAGCAGGTTGAGATGGGCAGGCTGACGCAGGTGGTCTATCCATCTCTTGGCATTACCTTTATCGCCATACAGGAAAATATCAATTCCACAACCGGCGAAGGAATGGAAATGCTACCCTTTTACAGCATCTTCAACGAGTGGTATGCGGCGCAGACTTCCAAAAAAATCCGTGCGGTCAATGAGCTGAAAGCCTCTCAGGGCAGGCGGGTTGCTTCTACGGTTGCCTATGGATACAAGAAGCTCGAAGGCGACAAAGAGCAATGGTATATTGACGAGCCTGCGGCGCAAGTCGTCCGGAAGATATTCGCCCTCTGCCTTGCTGGGAAAGGGCCGACGCAGATCGCAAAGCAGCTGGAAAAAGAAAAGGTTTTGACACCAACAGCATATTTTCACTCGATTGGCAGAAAGACAAGCAATCCCGTTCCGGCAAATATCTACGGCTGGCACGAAAGCACAGTAGAGCGTATTTTGGCAAACCAGCAGTATACGGGCTGCACGGTGAACGGGAAATCCACGACGGTTAGCTACAAGGTGCATAAGGTGATTGAGAATCCGAAGGAGGAATATCAGATCATCCCAAACACGCAGGAGGCAATCATTGACGAGAATGTATGGCTGAGGGTGCAGGAACTCAGGAAGAACAAGCGCAGACCTACAAAAACAAATCGGAAAAGCCTGTTTTCAGGGCTGGTATTCTGTGCCGACTGCAAATCGAAATTGCACTTCTGCGCCGCTAAATCGCTCAAACGCAATCAGGAGTTTTTCCGCTGCGCCAACTACAAGGACGGCAGAGGAAGCTGCACGATTCATTTTATCCGGGATGTAGTCTTGGAAATGATTGTGAAGGAAGCGGTTGCGGGTTTGGCGGATTTTGTGCGCTGCTATGAGTCGGTATTTCTCTATATGCAGAAGCAGAAATGCGGGGAGTTTCAGAAGAAACGGCAGCAGGAATTGAAGCTTTCCATGGAAAGTAGAAGAAAGCGGATTGCCGATCTGGACAAACTGTTCAGCCGGATTTATGAGGACAATGTGATTGGGAAGCTGCCGGATGAGCGCTATGCAAGGATGGCGGCGGAGTATGAGTCCGAGCAGAAAGAACTGCTGGACAAGGTCAGGGAGGAAGAAAAGCATCTATCCGAAATGGAACAAAAGTCGGTGGATATGCGTCTGCTTTTACAGGGGCTGCGGGAATTTACCGACATGAAAGAGCTGACGCCGACGATTGTCAACAAGCTGATCCGGCACATTTAGATACACAATACGGAGAAGAAATATGTGCATAAGTCGGTGAAGGTTGAAATCTATTTCACAGCGGTGGAATTGGTTAGCCTTCCTGAGTAAGATAATGGCACAGATACGAAGCGTCTCTCAGCCTCTCTCAAACAGCTCACCACATAAAAAGAAAACGGTGTAACCCGCAAAAAATCGGGTTACACCGTTTTCACTCATTTTACTGCCTTATTCGCACGGGGCATTTGCACGGCGGTTTTTTATGTCTGAAATTATTTTATGCTATTCTTTGTCAGACTTGGACGCGGCGATTATTTTCTGAGCCTCTTAACCCGGAACCTCATCATACCGTGAAAAAACAAAATTACACATCCCT
>OLJF01001258.1_pt1 | contig 16540 bp, 18 predicted proteins | sample 1609751 | NCBI WGS metagenome assembly OLJF01 (sample SAMEA4350171, study PRJEB24818) | metagenome | biome: human; feature: gut; material: faeces | place: Denmark | collected 2013-09
AAATTTACAAGTTCAGAACTTGGTTGCTTGAAAATGTAGCTTAAAAATTTTAGTGCTTAAGCTTATTTATGGATTCATTAAATTGAGCTTGTCTATCAGCTCTATTGAAGAATGGGAATCCTATAATTTTATAATTATTATCATCAATAAGAGTTTTGACAGGTCTACCAGATTCTTCAATTTGTAGTAAAAATTCTTCTTTCCAAGCATCCTTTTCTATGAGGTGAGAGCCTTTAGGTTCAATAAATATCTGATATTGGTCGGTAATATTACCTTCTTGTTTTGTCATAATAAGTACATAATCTGGTTCAAAGCGTTCTCCACCATTGAAAGAGAATAGTTTTAATTGTCGCTCATTTCTTATCAGATAAACTTTGTCATACTTGTTTTTTAAGTCTTGTACATGGTCTTTGAAGTAAGCAACAAATTCTTTTTCTTCACTTGTTCCATAATTATCAGTAAATACAAACCAATCTTCATTAGAAAGATTTACTCTTAAATGTTCGGATATAGGACCATATGATTGTGATACACCTTGTCCGTCACCATGTGGTTCTGTATAACTTACGGTTTTGTCCCTAAATACTTCATATAATTTTCTAGGTTTGAACTCTTTAGTGCCTTCATAGGTTTCTTCTATATCAGAAATCTTGTTTGAAATCTTACCCAATGTATATTTACATGCCAAATATAATTGCTCGTTAGTAATACTGGTTTCACTTATTCTTATGCTTAACTTGATATTACCAAGATATTTTGGGTCAGTTATAAATTGTTTAATTGATACTAGGTTAGGGTAATAATGTTTAAGGTTATTAAATTTGAATATATTATATTGCCTTAAAGCCTTATGCACTATTGTATAGGGGATATTTGATATAACAAACTCTTTTAATATTCCTCTTTCACCTGTACTTGTATCGTCTTTTGAACTTTCCAATAATGTAGTTGTGCTTGAAGCCCCTGCTGATAAGTCATAATTATAAATAGTATCTCGTACAGATGGAAGAAGTTCGGTTATAGTATTTCTTGATTTAACTACTCGTTCATTTTCAAAGACTAAACCTTGTCTATATAAATTATCATTCTTGAATTCATCTTTAAGTATATATGAACATTCTTGAATATTATTTGGCATTAAGCCTATGCCTCTCATTGCAGTTGTAAGTTCTGAAATATAAGTAGAATTGTTCATGCAATGATAATAGAGAGTTTCGCATACTCTCAACTCATTTTCTATATCTTCGTCAAATTTACGCAAGAATCTTTCTGCTTTATCTGTTGTTGTAAATGGGCAATATCTCGCACCACGACCGATTAATTGTGCTTCTTGAATAGTTTGTTTTCCTGGTCCACCATGTCTTTCTGCACTTCGTGTTTCATAAAGCCTGACTATATCAAATAAGTTAAGAACATCCCACCCCTCATTTAATTGGTCAACGGCAAAGATACATCGTATTAAATTATTTCTATCTTCTAATGAGTTTATTTGTAGTTGATAGCTGTCCTTTTCTTCTTTACTGTTTACGGAAACACATTTTTCATCTGAAAAATCTTCTTTTATTTCTGCAATTAATTCCTCTGCACTTAAATGATTATCAAAATAGTTAAACATTTTAACAAGCAGTGGATGACTGTTTTGTGTTCGAATCCTTGTTAAATCTGCTTCTGATAAATTTTCAATTAGTGGTCTAAATTGTTCTGTGTAAAACTTTTTACTTGATTCTATCTTATCACTTTTAAATAAGATTACAGGTTTAATTGTCTTTTTATTATCTTGAAATAATTTTAGTCGATATTGACTTAATAAAATTGACTGTAATACCCTATCAATTAAAGGCACATGGGATTGGAAAGTCTTAACTTCTTTTGAATAACGGTCTTCTCTAAACTTTTTCAATGGATAGTCAACAAGTATTTTCTTTTCATACTCATTCATTATATACTGATTTTTTAAGTCACAAGTTGCAGTAAATTCAAGTAATACATTATCTCTATCTGCATTGAAAATCCTGTTTACAGTTGTTTCCCAATTACTCTTATCCTCTTTTTCGCCTTTAGTTAACCCCTTTTTTGTTTCTATATTTAAGTGATGAGCTTCATCTGCTATAAATACAATTTTCTTTTCAGAAAAATCATCATCTGTCAAACCGTTCTCTTTAAACTGGTTAAGGCTCATGTGCAACCCTTGAATAGTTGTAAAACAGATGTTTATATCATCTTTATTGCAACCTTGAAAATTATCTACTGTACGGATTTTAATTTGTTCACCGTCAATATTTATTTCATCATTGAATAAGTATTTGCTTGAAGTCTGATTTATAAAATTATCTTTGGTTTTTTGTACAATATTATCGGTATTAACAAAGAACAAGAAATTTCTATAACCTTTTTTGTAAAGATACAAGATAAGTCCTGCCATTATTAAAGTTTTACCACTACCAGTTGCCATGTGAAATAATACTTGAGAAGGTTTACGACACAACTTTTCACTTTCAAAGTAGGTTATAAAGTTTCTAAAAGCCATTTCTTGATATGGTCTGATAGAATATTTTTGAGTAAGATTCCTTACTACATACTTGGGTAATTCCTTATATGCTTCTGGGATATATTCTTTAATGGTATTTATTTCTTCAAATAAGAATTTACCCATACTTATACTTCCTCGCCATAAAAACTTTTTGCAAATGCTTTTTCTTCTTCTGTTACAGCAAGGTCTTCATCTTCCATATCGCAATAATTAACATATAACAGATTCTTGTCTAATAATTGAATTAAGAAATACCGTTTGTCATCTATTGATAATTCTTTAAAGTCTTGTTCGGATTCTTTAAGTTTATTAATATCAACTTTATAACTAATAAATTCAGATTCAGTAATTTCTTTATACAGGGCATTCAGTTTGTTATCATCTGCAACTTGTATTTCATCTATATACTTATGGTTAAGCTCTTTCAATTCACAGTAAACAAAACTTCCCCCACCTTGCCATTGCATCGATTCAGCTAACGAACCTTTATCGTATCCTTTTACTACATTACTTAATCGTTCAATCATAATATCTACTTGAGAATTTATCTGTTCACATAGGATATACTGTCGATTGAGTTTATGTGCAACTACTCCGGTTGTCCCGCTACCACCGAAAAAATCTAAAATTAAATCACCTTCATTTGTTGCTGCTTGTATTATTCTTTGTAAAAGTGCTTCAGGTTTTTGTGTTGAAAAGTCCACTCTTTCTTTTGCTGTAGGTATTTGTTGAAAAGACATGATATCATACCAAACATCGCCACAAGGCTTTCCATTTGATATTGCATCATCTAAATATCTTTTTTCTCCACGGCCATCAAAGTATCTTCTGCCAGTTCCTTCTTCAACTTTATCAAATCTATCTAAATATTCTTTTCGGTGTGGCATTTTCTGCTTATTAAAAATAAACCCCTTAGGATTTTTTGTATAAAATAATATTGAATCATGACCACGTACCCAGTTATTAACCATTGTTTTGTAACCTGACAAAACTTGAGTATCCCATATAATTTCTCTCTGAAAACATTCCTCGCCGAAAATTTCGTCCATAAGAATCTTAAAATAATGAACTTCATTATAATCAAGTTGAACATAAATAGAACCATCATCTGCAAGTAATTTTCTTGCAAGCTCTAATCTATTTTTCATAAATGTAAGCCAAGTTGAATGATTGAATGAATCATTATATCTAAAAGAATCGTTTGTAGTATTATAAGGGGGGTCAAGATATATTAATTTTATTTTATTTTCACATCTTTTTAAAATAGAAGATAGTGCAAGTAGATTGTTCCCTTGAATTATTAAATTATCCGTATTAGTACATTTTGTTGCAGTCCCTTCACCGTCCTTAGTATATTTTTTCATACTAGTAAATACTTTCGGTGCAAGGAGCCTGTCAACATCATCTGGAGCAAGTAATTCATTATAGAAGATTTCTTCTCTTTTCTGGTCTTCTTTTGTTTGTCCACCTTCTAACACACAGTCTTTATAAGGGAACGATAAAACAACATCATTTTTAGATAAAATAAACTGTTCTCTACTATCAATAAGTCCAATAGTATTTTTAAATCTTGTATATGAATCTTGCAGAAAAGCCTTATTGTTTATAGCCCAACCAAATGCAGTCTTATCAAATACCAAAGTTCCGTCAATATCAGTAAAGAACTTCTCTTTAATTTTGTCATTAGATAAAAGCAGTTTAATCAACTCTTTATCCATTTTCATAGCACATTCATAGATTTTATTCCTCAATAAGTCTTTACCATTATCTGCATAAAACCTTTGTTCTGGGTCTTTCTTTAATAAATCTAATAATTCAAAATAAAATCCTTCTTTTGTTTTTATCATCCGACTATCTCTCCTATGATAACTTTATTAAACTATTTTAATGTATGAGAATCATCATCTATACGGAGTGTTTATATTGGAAATACAATTATTTTTTTAGTAGTTGACAAATTTTAAACTTTATAGATAATAGTATCTCGTCTCAAACCCTTATGGGACTTGTGTTTTAAGTTGACAAAATAGGGTTTATGTGGTAATATAAAAACATAAGCAATCCGCAAGCGGTAATCTTAAATATATTTAAAGGGTTACGTTTGCCATATAACAAAATTCTCACCAGCCTATAGTATGGGTCTAGTTCCTATGCTTGAAGCCTTTTAAAATGGGGGTATTTTGTTATGCCAAAAATTAAAGAAAATAAGGATAACAATGAAGCAAGTTAAAACTTACAACTTCATAGAAATTACAAAGAAAGAGTTTCAACAGTATCAGTCTGAACCTATTTCTACGGCTCAGGCTATTGAGATTCAAAATAACTTGTTTGGCGTTGTCGAGTTGCTACTCAAATGGAATAAAAAATGTGCTTAGTACAAGAAAGGCAGGTGTTGAATATGAAAAATGTAGCAAATATTCATGAAGAGTTTATTGAAAATTTAAAATTACTTATGGAAACGAATTATAGAAAAATGCTTAAAGAAAAACGAAAAGATATTATTAGAAAAGAGATTGTATTAACTACATTTCAGGCTGTCTTTATTGACATAATATCTAAAAAACTCCCGATTAATAAAAGTGCATTGGTACGAAATAGTATAAATTTCTATACTGGAAAGATACCTACAAGAAAAGAAATTTTAAAAATAGATGCAATATGGGGATTATCTAATAATAAAAAAGATAAAATAACAGTTGATTACAATACTGAAACATTTAAAAAAATTACAGAAATTGCAGCCAAAACAAACTTAAAATACAGTCAAGTTATTAGGTATTTCTTAACGATTTTTTTAGTAAAAAATATTGATTTTGATGATAAACATTTGTTTATGAAACTATAAGTACCTATTTGCAAATAAGATATTTCAATATAGTGGATACATGCAGTACAAGAAAATGGCTAAGAACCTTAATATAACAACAAAAGGAAGGTATAAAATGAAAAATAAAAATAGGAACTTCAATGAGAAAGAATTTTTAATGAACATAAAAAGATTATCAGAAAAGTATATTATGCTATCTACATGTCTTTCAAGACATAATATAGAAGAAATACTATTCAGAACAATAAGAGATAGCAACATATTAACTGACTGTATTAATGGACTTGACAACTGGCTAGGAAGTATTAATAGATACAGAATAACCAACATAGAAGAATATAGACAGCTATTAAGTGATTATAATACTCAATTCCTCAACTATCCTACAGCATATATTGATGATTTTATTAATTTGGGTTCTTTTGATTTAATAATAAGACAAATAGTAGAATTAAGTTACATAGCAAGTGGTAATGGCAGGAAAACAGTACCTCTTAATAATGCTGATGTTAGAAACAGAAATCTTATTTTTACCTTCAATAGTAAAAAGTTTCTTGAACATATCCCTGATGAAAATGAAGTGCCGTTTTATGCTAATGCTTTTTGGCATTTTGTAATGCTTATCTTACTTACTGAATATGTCAACAGTTTTACTAATGAAGCTATTACACTTTATCTACCTGCATTTCATAATTTTATCAGCCTTAATATACTTACAGGTCTAAAGATGTCAGCAGAATTTAAGACGGAAGTCTTGTATGAAGAACTATTTGAAGAAATCTCCCAATTTATTCCTTCTAATAAACATAACTTATTTATAACTGTAAATGAAGAAAAACAAACGATTCTATTTAGGGTAAAAAATAATTTTATCCTAGCAAATGCCTTTGAAAATGAAGGCTATAAAAGAATTAAAAAAATATTTGATTCTATGTTAGACCGAAAATCAGGAGGGGAACTGAGAATAAAACGAGGAAATACTCCTAATTCTATTGAATTTATTCTATACATAACAGGTATGAGAACTATTAGTCGTATTCTTTCTCTGGATTGTACCCCTTTGAGTAAAGTTTATTTACGTAATTTTTTTGAAAAAGGCGGGACATTTATATCCCTTATTATTAGCTTTTATTTTAGAGCTATAGTACAAAATTGCAGTATTAAGTTAGAAAAATCACATTATACTATTTATAATAAATTTATTACTGGCTACAAGGGTGAACGTAACACCGCATTAAAAACCGCCGTTACTATTCTATTATCAGAATTTCCCGAAAACAAAAGAAAAAGATTAGTTGACAAATGTTTTAAAAAAGATGATTATAGAGTAAAAAATGATATATACAAAGATTTAGAAAATTTAGATAAACTTTTAAAACAAGATAAATATTGTGCTACGGCCAGATTGCATAATGCTTTAAGGCGGAATTATGGCTGGTAGATTGTTCAATGCCTTATTAATTGATAAGTTACGCTTCTATATAGATGATAAGGCTTTTAATAATACGGATACGTCTAAATTTATTGCAAATATAGAAAAGGTTATGTCTGCATATTATTCTAATAACGCATATCTGATTGATACAAGCAGACATAGAATAAGTCTTGAATTTACGCCTACAAGATACAGAACAAAGGAATGTCAAACCGATACTAACCTTATTATGCCTACAGAACAGGAATTATATAATCTCTTTAAAGAACTTGGATTTTATAACCTGCCCGAAAATATTTATAATAATTTTATAGTAAGTAAAATCCATCTTACAAAAAATTTTTATACACAGAATACAGTCCCACGTTATATTAAAATGTTTAAAAATCGAAAGTACAGAGCAGGTATCAAGCCTATTCAAAATACTTCTAATATTACAAATACCAGTCTTATTCTAAGCACTTTAAAGAAAGATTATTCGGATAAAAATATAATAGGTAATAAAGTGATTCTATTCTATGACAAAGTACAAGAACTCAAAGACAAGGCTGCACTTAATGAGATTTATTTACGTGCCCCTTTGCCATTGAAAGAAGTGAAAATATTACCCAAAGGGGCTTACAGCAATAATCCGCCTTATTTATCTCTAAATAACCTTCATATAATAAGATGTGAGTTGCAATATGCTACTTCTGTTAAGTTAAAAAAGATTTCTGACTTTATTTTCGATACAAAAAACAGTCATGATTTAAGGTTATCAACCTTATTAAATCTGCTAAAAAAGCAAAATCTATATAGTACATTAGAAAAATTTTACACAAATGAATTACGAAATAATGTATTTTTTGACGAGCCTTTAAATTCAGAGGTTAAATTAAGCAAACATGAAAAATTATTAGCGGAATTAATTAAGGGTAAATCTGCAACAAGATTGCTTGGAATGTATAGGGGTTCACAAAAAGAGTCTCTATCACGTGTTTTAAGGAAGTTGCAAATGGCAGATAATAGTAATTCATTGTATACAGAACTGTATAGAAAATTTATTGAAGGGCAAAATACTTGATTTTATTGAACTTTTTCTTAAAACATCAGTTTTGGGATTAACGTTGTACTCATTAGATATAAAACTGCTTTTAATGAGCCTTGTAGCAGGCTTAGAATGAACACTTAATTAAAGATAACAGTATGAGTTTATAAGTGAATTTTGAGCTATAAATGAGATTATTTTTTATCAGTTATCTGTTTAATTGCTTTATCAAAATCTGATTCGAGTTCCCGCATTTCTCTTTGACGGTATATTTCAAATTCTTTTTCAGCTTTTTCTATAGCTTGTTTGTGTGAAACCTTACCTTTATCTGTTAAAAGCTCCCTTCTGTTGCCTAAAAGCTGCCTGTCTAGTTCTTCAATCCAGTCCTGCATTGTCATAGGATGTTCTTCTAATGCCTGTAATTCCGCAAAATCAAGGAATTGAGCAACTAAAAGATTTAAAACCTGTAATTCTTTTTCAGATAAATAATTTTTAGCAACTTTTACATCGTCTTTTGTAGGATAATTACCTTTAAAATTAGTCATACCTACATAAGGTTTTTCATTATCAACTCTTTCATAAATAACTTCTGCTGCTGTATGCTTGTGAGCTGCATAGTGCATTTTATTTTGAACTGTAGCGAAAAATTGTCTTGTAATTTCAGCTTTTGAATCATAGTCAACAGAGGTTGCATAAATATCTGTTACCTGTTGATATAGATTTCTTTCAGAACTTCTAATATCACGAACACGTTGGATTAATTCTTTGAAATATCTTGAACCGTTACCCTTCAAGCGTTCATCATCAAGGGCAAAACCTTTTCTTATGTATTCGTTCAGTCTTTTGGTAGCCCATTGCCTGAACTGTGTACCACGAAGCGATTTTACCCTATAACCAACAGAAATAATAACATCTAAATTGTAGTAGTTTGTAGGTTTTGTAGAAAAATCGGAAATTCCGATTTTTCTTTTAGAAGTTTCTTCTTCAAGTTCACCTTCTGCGTAGATGTTTAAAATATGTTCGTTGATAGTGGAACGAGATTTATCGAATAACCTTGCCATATCATCAATGGTAAGCCATACCGTTTCATCTTCAAACCTAACATCTACTGAAACTTTTTCATCTTCTGTTTTAAATATTACTATTTGATTATCTGTCATGACCTGATTATACCATAAATAAGCAATTTTACAGGCATGTTTCAAAATTTCAATTCTCTGATTACATTCTTAAATGCACCGCAAGTGTAGAAAGGAATGTAAAAATGAAGAATTTAGTAGAGCCAATAAAACGCAAAGAAGATGTTGAAGCTATAGAACAATATCTAGCGAGGCACAGTCGTAGAAATCAACTTATATGGGCATTTGGAACTAATACAGGTTTACGTGTGAGTGATATTCTAAACTTGAATATTGAAGATGTGGAAAATAAAAGTTATGTTGAGATTTACGAACAGAAAACAGGTAAATATAAGCGTTTTCCATTAAATAAGAAGTTAAAAGAACTTATTAAGCTGTATCTTGTTGAACGTGAGAAAACTTATGCAATCGGAGATGACGAGCCTCTGTTTGTCGGAAAGAAACATTGCAGACTTGACCGTTCTCAAGTGTACAGATTTATAAACGATGCTTGTAAACATCTTGGAATCACCGCCAACGTTGGAACACACACCATGAGAAAGACATTCGGTTATTTCTTTTATAAACAAAATAACGATATTGCATTGTTGCAAAAGATTTTAAACCATTCAAGCCCAGCGATAACACTTAGATATATCGGAATTGCACAAGAAGAAATCGACTACTCTTACAATAGTTTTGAGCTGTAATACACCATAAAAGTTTGCAACAGACTATCTATACGGGTGTATAAGTTCCACAACAAAATCATATCACAAACATTTTTTAAGAGATATGGTGCATAAATAAATTTTAACAACAAAACCGTATAAGTCTAAATTCAGACTTTATACGGCTTTTCCGTTTTATACATCATTTTAGATATTATGGTGTAAAAATGACTTAAAGGTGAAATAGCAAGTGAATAATAAAAATAAGCAAAATACAAAAGAAATTGAACATGAAATTTTAAAAACTTTTCATAATCTTAACTATTACTCACAACTTAAAAGGATAATATTACTATGCAAAGTACAGAAGAAACAAAAGAATACATAGCAAACTTATTTAAAGCAAGATTTCCTATTCTTTATATACAAACGTGGGAAGAAAACAGGGTCATTAATACAATTAAAGAAATTGCATTTAATAAAGAGGTTATTAAAACTCCAAGAAAAATATATATTTGGAGTTTGTCACAAGGCTTAATAAATTATGAAAATAATGAATTTATTGAAGATGCATCTGCTGATTGTGCTACTGCAATAAACTACGTAGATAAACTTGATGAAGATATTATCCTTATATTAAAAGATATTCATGTGTATTTTAATGAAACATTACCTAATCATGCAACTATCAGAAGGCTTAGAGATGTAGCGGAAAGTTTTACAGATTCAGATAAATTTTCCTAAAAAATATTGTTATAATTTCTCCATTGCTTACAATTCCGCAAGAATTACAAAAAGATGTTACTATTATAGATTTCAGCTTACCTAATATTGATGAATTAACAGAATGTTTGGAAAATTTTATTGCTGATAATTCAGAACAAGTAAATATCAATTTATCGGAAGAAGAAAAAATACATTTGCAAAAACGGCATTGGGTCTAACTATCCATGAAGCCGAAAATGCTTTTGCAAGGGCATTAGTCCAAAATAAAAAACTTACTATGGATGAACTTGATATTATTATTTCCGAAAAATGTCAAATTATTAAAAAAACAGGAATTCTTGAATATATACAAACAGATTTACGTATTGAAGATGTAGGTGGTCTTGAAAATCTTAAAAAATGGCTAAGAAAAAGAAATAAGGCTTGGTCAGAAAAAGCACAAAAAGATTATAACTTACCTTCGCCTAAAGGTTGTTTAATAACTGGTATACCAGGAACAGGAAAAAGTTTGACAGCTAAAGCAATGAGCAGTTTATGGAAATTACCGTTATTGAGGTTAGATATGGGAAAAGTTTACAATAAATGGCTTGGTAATTCAGAAGAAAATATCAGAAAAGCAATAATGACAGCGGAAGCTGTAGCACCTTCAATATTATGGGTAGATGAAATTGAAAAAGGTTTTGCACAAGGTTTAGGTGATAATTCTTCATCACAAAGAATATTGGCAACTTTTCTTACTTGGTTACAAGAAAAAACAAAACCTGTTTTTGTAGTTGCCACAGCAAATAACATTGATATGTTACCAACAGAATTAATGAGAAAAGGTAGATTAGATGAAATTTTTTATGTTGATTTACCAAGCTCTGAGGAAAGAGCTGATATATTCAAATTGCAAATAAATAAACTGATTAAAAATAGCATTTCAAAAGATTTTAAGATAACAGAAGAATTATTATTAAAATTAGTAAAGCTATCGGAGGGATTTTCGGGGTCTGAAATAGAGCAAGCAGTTATTTCAGCAGTTTTTGAAGCGTTTTACGAAGATAGAATCTTACAAAAAGAAGATATTTGTAGTGCAATAAAGAATACGATTCCTTTGTCTGTTACACAGTCTGAACAAATTGAAAAAATCCAACAATGGGCAAAAGAAAGAGCCGTAAATGCAAGCAAAAAAGATGGTTAGGAATATGAAAATAGATAAAACCGCATTAGAAAATTATAATAATGGGTGTACTTTTCTTGAAAATAAAGAATACGATAATGCAGTTACTGCTTTTTCTGCTGCTATTGGTTATCAATTTGATTATATTGATGCGTACAAAAAAAGAGCTGTTGCAAGAAAATTAAGCGGTGATTTAGAGGGAGCATTAAGAGATTATGGATTCATAGTAGCACTTAAACCTGATGATGCAGTAGCCTATAATAACATGGGTAACATATATTTCAAACTTAATTATTATGAAAATGCAGTAGAAGCATATTCGCAAGCTTTATCAATAGATTCAAACTTTGATTTGGCAATAAAAAACAAAAATATTGCTGAGAAATATTTAAACAAAAATTATTATTTGAAAAAAGGAATTAAACTTCTTGACGATAAAACAGATTATAAAACGGCTCTCTCTTATTTTAACAGAGCCATAGAACTTGATAAAGAAAATAGCTTAGGTTATGAATATCGTGGAAAATGTTATTTTGCATTAAGTGAGGATAAAAATTATGAACAAACTACTAAATATTTAGAACTGGCAATAAATGACTTAAGCAAAGCTCATGAACTTGCTCCTGATTCAGAAGAAATAAAAAATTTACTCTATGCTTTCAGTGTAGTTAATGAATATATACAATTTGAAAGTTATATTGAATCAATTCAGTTAGCTTATAAGAATAATAATTTGAGTAGTATTGATTTTGCAAAAATTGTTGCAACAACACAAATAATACTTAACTTTATGCAAAATTATTTTAGTGAAATTACCGATAATCAATTAATAAGTATTTATGAGCCAATCGTAAATGAATCCATAGAAAAATATGAACAAACTGTAAATTCATGTAACGTAAATAATGAATGGTTATTAGATACATTGTATGGTTATATAAAATGTAATCCACAAGAATTAATTACAGCCAAATTATCCATTTTACCATTGTGTAAATGTTTAGATAAAACTCTTAAAAATATGACAAAATATACTGAAAATCTTGATGTTCAGGCTATTATTCCTATTATACAAAATTTTGAATATAATTCCGTCTTATATAATTTTTTAGAAACAATTTTATCTTCTACTGATGAAGTTAAAAAATACTTTGAAATTTTAAAACCCTCGATTGAAATTATAAAATCAACTTTATCAAGTAATGATTTAAAAAGTCTTATGGCAAAATACGGAAAAGTTAATACTGATAATTTTGCACCAATTAAAAAATCTTCTCAAAAAAGAAAGGTAGATATATAAGGTGGTAAAACATGGCACGGAAACCCGATTACAGAGATTTTTATAATTTAGTTACAATATTCATAGCTTTCATTTTAGGAACTACAAAATTTCTAATAGAAGTAAACAAACACGGCTTATGGAAAGAATGTATTTTATCCGTTGGTTTTGTAGGTGGATTCAACTATTTTCTTTATTATTTAGGTGAAACTAAGGTTTTGCCGTTTTCTATTTTCTGGTGGAGTTGTCTGGTAAGTTTTATAGCTTTTTGCGTGTATTGGAGTCACCTATTCAACGGGAGTCCATACGGACAATTTTCACAAAATCAATTAAAAAGAAATTCCAGTTACTGGGCAGAACACTCATGGTGGTGGAATCTTGACGGTTGGCAGTTTGAGCAAGAAGTAGCAAAAATCTTTATTCTAAACGGTTACAAAGCAACTGTTACAAAAGGCTCTGGCGATGGTGGAGTAGATATTATCATTGAACAAGAAGGCTACAGAGCAATCGTTCAGTGTAAACATTATAGAAACCCTGTACCACCCGAGCCAATAAGGGCATTGTGGGGATGCAGAGAGGATATTCAGGCTAATGAAGTAATCTTAGTAGCATCCTCTGGAATAACTCAATCTGGGGCGGATTTTATAAGTAATAAACCTAATTTTAAAGTCCTTAACCTAGATGATATTATAAGAATGAGCATGCAAGTCAATCAACAACCCCATAACTATGTTTCAAGTGGTGACAGACATGGTAGAAAGTTAGATATATAATATGTCAGATTTTGATAAAAAAGCATTTTTAACTATGATAATTGTGGTAGTAACTATTGTAGGGATAATTGATACATTTTCTTTAAAATCAGATAAGAAAGTTATTACACCTGTACTGCAAATTAGAGAGGGTTTAAGGGATATTGTAAATGGAAAACTATAACGATTTTAAAAATTCCAATTCTGAACTGGTTATAAATCCCTTAAAATCTTTATTAGCTAAATGATATTGAAACCAGTTTCGCCCGTTATCTAGTTTTGAAGCATTACAAACCATACCGTCATTCAATCTTATCGCATAACGTAAAATATTTTCTAAATCATAAATAAAAATACTTAATCTGTTTTTCTTATAAAACACGTTGATATTCTTACATGCGTGTTGTTTTAACTTTCTTGAATACTTTGCATAATTATTATTGTTTAATGTTATCATTATAAACCTTTCTTTTGTCTATAAAAAGTGTACTTTTTGTGGACAGTTTTTGAATTGTCAAAATATTTATTTTTTCGTTGGTATTTTTCTTAAAAAAGGTATACGAAAAACACCTAACATTTTATAGACCCTGCATACTTGTAAAATGTACTTTTAGCAATATTACACATGGACATCACATCTTTAACCTTAATCAATCCATTTTTATAGAGTTCATAAGCCCTAATAAAATCTTTGGGAATTTCAGATACAGGTCTGCCAAACTTAACTCCTCTTGATTTCGCGGATGCTATGCCTTCTGCTTGTCGTGTTTTAATGTTATCTCTTTCACGTTCTGCAACATAGCCCAATAACTTCAAAACAATATCGGTTATAAGCCGACCTGTTAAGCCGTTCTGGTTATCTCTTGTATTAAGTATTGGCATATCTAAAACTTGAATATCTATCCCCATATTTATAAGAGATTCCCATTCTTTACAGATTTGAGTATAGTTACGACCAAATCTGTCTATGCTTTTAACTATTACAAGGTCGCCTGTTCTTAATTGTGATTTCATAGCCTGATATTTTTCACGTCCAACAAAATTCTTACCCGAAGCCTTTTCAACAATGATTTCATCAACTTTTAATCCTTGAAGCGAGTCAATCTGTCTATTTTCGTTTTGTTCACGGCTTGAAACTCTTATATATGCAAATATTTTGCTCATTTTATACCTCTTTGATAGGATTCTTTATGCTAAACTTAACGTTATTTTTGCGACATAGTGTAGGGGATAAACCCTACACTATATCAAATTTCATATAACTGGAAACCTTTAAAAGTGCTTTGTAAAGTTCGGCATATTTTGTTTTTAAAGTTTTAGTATCAACATTATTTCTTGTGATTTCAGTAAGTTTAAAGGTATATGCCCCTGCTTGAAGTTCTAAAACATTAGCTTTATTCATAATGTCTTTAACTTCTGCCACTTTTTCATCTCTAAGTTCTTTTAGTTCTGCAATTTTAGAGTCGATGGATTTGATAACTTTTGCGTTATCTTCTAAATCTATGTTAGTTGTGATTACTTGTGTTGCCATAATTTTGTTTCCTTTCGTTTGCTTATACCTTACGTTATCATGATGTATTGACATTTTGTTTTTGTCAACGTTCATATTTAATGTTCGACACAAAACTTTACGATAACGTGATATAATAAAAAATAGTGTTATACTAATAATGTGAGGTAAATATGACAAATCCAGAAACGCCAAAATACATAGCTACAGAAGAACGGAAAGAACAAGCCAGAAGGCTTGTTAAGGACTTTTTACAAGAACAGAATACATCTGTGTATAGATTAGCTAGAATGCTGAACGAAACCTATGGTCGCTCCGCTTCCGACTCTAATTTATTGAACAAACTGGCTCGTTCATCATTTAAAGTAACAGAGTTAATGGATATAGTAGAACTATTCGGATACGAACTTAAATTTGTTCCAAAAACCTTGATAGAGGGGCATGTTGAAAATTCTAAACAAACATAGATAAATAACAGAGAACTTCAATGGCTATTATGAAACTCATGCACCATAATGAGCATTCTATTGCATATTCTATGAATAGTTTAAGAATTAATTTATCCATTTTACTACTGTTTCACCCCTATAGCCTTTTACCCAGACATACCAAGCATAAGCTATCGCACTGGAATTATACATTTTAAAATCACCATTTTTAGCACAATTTATGCGGCTACTTGATATATAAATTACTTTAGGCGGATATTGTGTAAATAGTTCCTTACGTTTTTGAGTTTCCAGAAATAAAACTTTTAAGAACATACAGACTTTTCTACCTTCATCAACCTTGCTGATAGCGTGTTCTACAAACTCCTGAGCATGTTTATACGGCGGATTTGTTACAATGTCACCATTGTGGTAAGACTCGGTATTTAACAAGAAATCTTCTATGGCTCCATAACCTCTACCAATAAGGTCGGTAGCTTTTCCTAATTTCTCTGCTTCGTCAAATACTTTTGCTAAATGTCCTGCCCCACATGCACATTCCCAGATGTTGTATAAATCAGGTTCTACTTCCAATAATAATCTTCCTGCTATAGGGTCAGTTGCGTAATAGTCGTTTTGTTCTCTTATACCTTTACTGTGATTTGTGGCTCCAAGATTTATAAAAATGCTTTCTTTCAAGTTTTACTCCAATTTTATTTATTCCCTTGAAAGAATTTAGGCAAGGATACATTTTTATGTTGATAAAGCTTGCTTTGTGCAACATAAAACAAGTTTTTTAACAAAAAAATAAATATCGAAACATAATAATGAAGAAATCGTACAAATAATTTTAAACAGCATTATGATACATATTTTCGACCATTTTTAAAAATTTAAGTTATAATAAACCTATGGAACAAAGAATTAAAGCTGTTATATATGCTCGTGTAAGTTCAGAGGAGCAGAAGAAAGAAGGCTTTTCTATTGAAGCCCAGTTAGATTTATTACATGAATACGCAAATAAAAATAATATTGAAGTTGTAAAAGAGTTTACCGAAGCCGAAACAGCTAAACA
>OLJF01001266.1_pt1 | contig 16459 bp, 16 predicted proteins | sample 1609751 | NCBI WGS metagenome assembly OLJF01 (sample SAMEA4350171, study PRJEB24818) | metagenome | biome: human; feature: gut; material: faeces | place: Denmark | collected 2013-09
TTAGTAAGTTTTTTGTTTGCTTTTTTTGCGTTTAATATGGCTGCTGTCGATTGTTCAAAGGAAAGAAAAAAGGAAGAAAAAACGGGAGATTTAGCCTCTTAAAATTCAGACACGAAATGCGAAACAGGAGAAGTCCGTTCGTGTTTTTATCTGCTGAAACATTTTCCTTAATATTCATTATTTTTGCTTGGACTTGTGTTTGTCTTTGCTGCTTATAATATGAACAGTACATTTCTTATTGACTGGATTGAGGGTATGGGAGGAAATCATGCGGACTATGGGATGGCTCAGTTCGTGCTTGCGATGGCAGAAATTCCGGTGGCACTTGTCTTTTATCGGATTCGCGGTCGAGTTTCGATTGATAAACTGATGGTAGTCTGTGCATTCTTTTGCTTCCTTCGCGCCACGGCAACGACATTTTCCAGCAGCGTAACACTTGTCATTTTGTCGCAGGCACTGGAACTGTTAGGGCTCAGTATTTATTATGTCGGCACGGTGTATTTTGTCATGGACTATCTGCCGCAGGCGGATGCCGTAAAGGGTGCTTCCCTCATTAATCTCGCCGGGATGGGGCTTGGGGAGATGGCAGGAAGTATCTCGTGTGGTTTGATTAAAGATGCGTTTGGTCTGAGAAATCTTATGCTTTTGAGTAGTGGTGTTGGGTTTGTGGGCGTTGTGGTTATGGTGTGGATGTGGCGGAGGTTGGAATGATGGGGTTGTGACAAACGTTTGCAGCCAGTTCTTTTGGATTCCAGTAATTCCGTAGAAAAACTTTGTGACTCGTGGGTTTGAGTACGTCGGTATGAAGCACCGGTAGTTTCGGTGCCCATACCGCTACGCACTCAACAAACGGGAGTGCCCACGAGACGCAAAGCTTTTCTACGGAACTACGGAAAACAAAAAAGTGCCAACAAACACTTGACACAAACGTTCTTTTTCCTTGCATAAAAATAACATCTTCTGTTATGATATAATCAATTGGGGAATTTATTTGAAAGACGAGGAAATAGATTGATGGAGCATGTGTATAACGGAAAGGAAAACACAAAATATTTAAAACTATTAAAACAAAACTATTCATCAAGTCAGGCGGTAATCCGGGAAATCGTAAATTTAACGGCCATTACAAACCTGCCGAAAGGGACGGAGTTTTTCTTAAGTGATATTCATGGTGAATATGAAGCATTTTTGCATATTATGAATAACTGTTCCGGAGTAATCAAAGAAAAAGTGGACTTGATTTTTAAAGATACCTTATCGGAGTTTGACAGACAGGAACTGTGTACGCTGATTTATTATCCGAGAGAAAAAATGACGCTGCTCGGGGAAACGAACAGAATTGATGGCAACTGGTATGCCATGACATTGAATCATTTAATTATGGTTGCCAAGTTATTGTCGTCGAAGTATACAAGGTCAAAAGTGAGGAAGGCATTGCCGGAGGACTATGCTTATATTATTGACGAGCTGCTGCATGCGCAGGAAGATGAAGATGCAAACCAGATTCGGTATCATAAGCAGATATTACAGACGATTATTGAGCTGGAGGATGCAGATGAATTTATTATCGCACTGTCGCAGTTGATTAAGAGATTGGCTGTTGACCACCTTCACATTGTCGGAGATATTTTTGACCGAGGGGGGAGTGCGGATAAAATACTGGATTTATTGTATGATTATCATTCACTGGATATTGAGTGGGGAAATCATGATATCTTATGGATGGGTGCTGCCTGCGGAAATGATGCGTGCATATGCAGTGTGATTCGTAATAACCTCAAATATGATAATGTTGAAATTTTAGAAAATGCCTATGGAATCAGCTTAAGGCAGTTGATTCTTTTTGGTATGAAAACGTATGGAATTGAGGATGGCATAAAGGCAGCATTAGCAGCGGTTACCGTTATCCTTTTTAAGTTAGAGGGGCGGTTGATAAAGGCACATCCGGAGTATGAGATGAGTGACAGGCTGTTATTGGGGCAAATGGATGATACAAAAAATAAGGTTATGATTGAGGGCGAATGGGTCACTATGAATACCAATGTGTTTCCGACTGTAGATTTAGCAGACCCTTATGAATTAACAGAGGAAGAAACGGAAATTTTGCGGAAGCTGCACCGGAATTTTGTGTCGAGCCAGCGTCTGCAAAAACATATTCGTTTTCTGTATGAAAAAGGAAGTATGTACAATGTATACAACGGAAATTTAATTTATCACGGGTGTGTTCCGGTTGATAAAAACGGAGCTTTTGATAAATTGTGCATTGATGGGAAATATTATCATGGAAAAGCGTTGTTGGATAAGTGCGAGGAAAAAGCAAGAGCCGCTTATTTGGACAACCCGGACAAAGATGATATTGATTTCATGTGGTTTTTGTGGGGCGGAGAAAAGTCGCCTTTGTGTGGAAGAAAACTTAAGACTTTTGAGCGTGAATACGTGGACAAAGAAAGTTTGTGGACGGAGGAGTCAAATCCTTATTACAGCAAGTATTATGATGAAAGTTTTTGCTGCCAGATTCTTCATGAATTTGGGCTTTATGATGACGATTCCCATATCATCAATGGACATACACCGGTCCATGCCATTGAAGGGGAAAATCCGGTCAGGGCAAAAGGAAGGCTGTTTGTGATTGATGGCGGTTTCTGCCGCTCCATGAATAAAGCGACAGGGATTGCCGGCTATACCTTGATTTTTAATTCGCATGGGTTAAGGCTGAAAGCGCATACCCCATTTACTTCAGTGGAAGACGCCTTGATGAATAATACGGATATTGAATCCTCTTCCGAGATTATCGAAAAAGATTTGCAGCGTATGTTTGTAAAAGACACAGACATTGGCAAACATTTGCTGGAGGAAATCAGTGATTTGAGAAAATTGCTTGAAAATTACCGCAGATTATAGAAAAGGCAAAACTTGCCATTTTTTCTCATGCTTGTTAGAATAAAGTTATTAAGTTGCGTGTACGCGGAAAAGAGGAATTATTATGAATACAGATACATCGAAGAAAACTTTTTTGTTAGTTGAAGGGGCATTAATGATTGCCATGGCGTTTGTCCTTAGTTATATTAAACTTTATGATATGCCGATGGGCGGAAGCATTACACTGGAAATGATTCCGTTAGTCATTATGGGACTTCGTCATGGAGTGAAATGGGGAACATTTACGGCAGCCGTACATGGTATCATTCAGCTTATATTAGGCTTTAGTAATGTAATGTACTGCGCTACGATTCCTGCGATGATTGGATGTGTACTGTTAGATTATCTTTTTGCCTTTACGGTACTTGGACTGGCAGGGCTTTTTCTTCCGCTATTTAAGAATAAGCTTATAGGTGCGGCAGTTGGAACGGCGATATGCGGAGCACTGCGCTTTCTGTGCAGCTTTTTATCCGGATGGCTTTTGTGGGGAAGTTATGCACCAAAGGGTTGGAGCGTTGTTTACTATAGCTTAATCTACAATGGTTCTTATATGCTGCCAAACATTATCATCGGAGTAATTGTTATTTTGATAATTGGAAAAACAGCACCGGGATTTTTATTTCAAAACAAGGAGTAGGAAGGAGCTGTAAGTTGGAGAAGAAAGAAAACCGGGTTCATATTGTTTCGGCAATTGCGGTGGTTGTGTTGTTATATCTGGTTTTAGAGGGCTTTGGCATCACGTGCCCGATTAAATTTCTGACCGGTATTTCATGTGCAGGGTGTGGAATGTCCAGAGCGTGGATAGCAGTTTTTCATCTGGATTTAGCACGGGCATTTTACTTTCATCCTTTATTTTTTACGCCACCGGTTATACTGCTTGTTATTCTATTGAAAAAGCGCATAAAGCCAGCGTTTTACAAAGGTTTTATATTTACAATGATAGCGTTATATGTTATTGTTTATCTGTATAGAATGATATGGGGAGACCATCAAGTGGTTGTATTTGAACCGGCAAAGGGATGTATGGTTTTACTCATTCAAAAAATTTTAAGTTAGAGGAGGAGACATATGTTTTGTGCAAATTGTGGTGCGCAAGTCCCGGATGGAACAAAATTCTGTCCGTCTTGTGGTAAACCGTGTTCAACAGGAGAAAAGGTGAAACAGGCAGCAGAGGATGTGTTTAACAAAAGTGAACAGGAATTAGGAAATGCTTTTGAAGATGTAAAGCAGAATTTCCAAGGAGGAACGGGAAGTACACCTCCACCATATTCCGGGGGCAGATTAAAAGAGGACCGTTCGCTTGTTACATACATTTTACTTTCACTGGTTACCTGCGGTATATACGGCTATTATTTCATTTACAAATTGGCTGAGGAAGTTAATATTGCCTGCGAGGGAGATGGTGAGCAGACTTCAGGACTTGTTGCATTTATTTTACTGTCATTCATTACCTGCGGTATTTATGCTTATTATTGGTACTACAAATTGGGAAATCGTTTAGCGGCAAACGCTGTTCGTTACAATTTAAATTTCCAGGAAAATGGTACGACCGTATTGATGTGGTGCATTTTTGGCGCTTTTCTGTGTGGTATCGGACAGTTTTTTGCAATGCACATTTTGATTAAAAACTCAAATATGATTTGTGCTGCATACAACCGTTCCAAAGGATTATAAGAAATAAGATTGACACTTTCAAGGGGGAAAGACATTAGTTTTTTCTCCCTTTTTATGTGAAGTTATGAAAAAGTCTGGGAGGAGAAACTAAGATGAAAAAGAGAATTATTGCAATTGTGATACTTGTAATTGTGGTGGCTGCCGGTGCACTTTTGGCATGGCAGTATATGAAAAACAGAGGCGGTGTTGAGGTTCGCTGCGGCAGTACCTATCCAGTGAATGAAAAATTGAAAGCATACCGTCAGGATGATGACCGGTGGAAAGACGATAAGTTAGGAGAGTCTAAGTTTGATATGGAATCGTCCGGCTGTATTATTACAAGTATTGCCACGGCGATATCAGCGAGCGACAATGCATTGACGCCCGGTGAATTGAATCAGTTATTATCAGATAATCAGGTATATGACGGCGAGGGAAATCTTCAATGGGGGCTGCTTGATGCCATCAATGGATTTCACACGAAGGTTTATTCGGATGTTTCGGCTGCTCATATAGATGAGTGCCTGAAGCAAAATCATTATCCGATTGTGAAGGTTCATAGGCAGACACTCACAAGCTATCACCATTTTATTTTAATTGTGGGGACAAAAGATGGAGAGTATATTTGTATGGACCCACTGGAAGATAAGCTTACAAAACTGTCGGATTATGGCAGTAAAGTATATGCTGTCCGCTGTGTGTGGTATGAATAAGAATGAGTTGTCATTCCATAAATTGCTATGGAATTTCAATCAATAAATATCTTAAGAAAGGAAGGAACTGTTATGAGAAAAAATTTTGGAGCAAAACCTTACACGTATCCACAGCCGGTATTTATTCTGGCAAGTTACGGAGAAGACGGTACACCGGATGCTATGAATGCTGCCTGGGGCGGTATTAGTGGTGGCTCTGAAGTAACCATGTGTATTAGTGCTCGTCACAAATCAACGGAAAATATTTTGAAAAAGAAGGCGTTTACCATCAGCATGGCAGATGCTGCACACGTGAAAGAATGTGATTATGTAGGACTTGCTTCTGCAAATGACACACCAGATAAACTGGCAAAGGCAGGCTTCACGGTAAGCAAGGCTGAGTTTGTTGATGCCCCTGTTATTAACGAACTGGCTGTTTGTGTAGAATGTAAGCTTGTCAGCTATGACGAGAAAAGCGGCCACATGGTAGGCGAGATTGTAAATGTCAGCGTGGATGAAAGTGCTCTTACACCGGACGGTGAGGTTGACGTTGCAAAAGTTGAGCCGATTTCATTTGACCCTTTTAATAATAAGTATGTGAAAGTTACAGAAATTGTAGGAAATGCTTTTTCGGATGGAAAAGAATTGATGTAGGGATTCATTGCAACTGTTTACAAGGAAAAGAATATGTGATAAGATAAGAACAACCCGCAAAGAGGGAGTAGTTCCGCGCCAAAAGGCGAGGTGTAGATTTCGTCAGTACGATTTGAAAGAATCCGGAATTTACGGAACAAATTAGATTTGTTGAACAAGACTTTTTGTGCATGTGTTTTGCATGCACAAAAAGTCTTTTTTTATTGAGGCGGGCTGCGAACTTTGAAATTGTTATTAATCAGAGAAAGGAAAGAAAAGATGAAAGAAATTTACCAGATGACTAGGGAAGAAATACTCCAAAACCAACATGTCTCGGAGAAAGGCCTGACAGAAAGCAGGGTGCAGAAAATAAGGCAGAAAATAGGGGAAAATCAGTTACAAGCAACAAAGAAAAAAAGTCCGGTGCGCATTTTTGCGGAGCAGTTTCAGGATTTGCTGGTTATTATTTTAATGATTGCCGCAGTTGTGTCGATGTTATCAGGAAATGTGGAGAGTACGGTTGTAATCTTTGTTGTTATTGTGATGAATGCTGTGCTTGGAACGGTTCAATATCTCAAGGCAGAAAAGTCGCTTGATTCTCTCAAGGCACTTTCATCACCACATGCAAAAGTACTTCGTGATGGTAAAAAAATGAAAATCTTTTCTAAAGAGATTGTACCAGGGGATATTCTTCTTCTGGAAGCAGGGGACATGATTGCAGCAGATGGACGCATTTTGGATAATTATTCGCTTCAGGTTAATGAAAGTTCTCTTACCGGGGAATCCACAAATGTGGATAAATCAGAAGATGCTATTGAGGAAGAGGTGGCATTGGCAGACCGAATCAACATGGTATATTCCGGTACATTGGTTGCACAGGGACGTGCGACGGTGTTAGTAACGGCGACAGGAATGAAGACGGAGATGGGAAAGATTGCGGAACTCATGAATGCCACGCAAGAGAGGAAAACACCTTTGCAGGAAAGTTTAGATGATTTTGGGAAAAAGCTTGCTATTGTAATCATGATTATTTCCACAATAGTGTTTGTGCTGAGAATTTGTCAGAAACAGCCGATACTGGATTCATTAATGTTTGCTGTGGCTCTTGCTGTGGCGGCAATTCCAGAGGCGCTTAGTTCTATTGTTACGATTGTGCAAGCCATGGGAACAAGGAAAATGGCAGAGGAGAATGCCATTATTAAGGAATTAAAAGCGGTGGAAAGCCTCGGGTGTGTGTCAGTAATCTGTTCGGATAAGACAGGAACGCTGACACAAAACAAAATGACGGTAACAGATATATATATTAATCATACTGTTGTTAAGCCAGAGAGCCTTAAGCTAACGGAACCGCTTCACAGAATTTTTTTGTACAACGCGATTTTGAATAATGACGCCTCCGTTCAAATGAAAAAGGAAATTGGAGATCCCACAGAGAGCTGTCTTTTGACAATGGCACAAAAAGCCGGATTGACAAAGGCTGGAGTTTCGGAAGAGGTCATTCGTGAAATGATACCAAGAATGGAAGAACTTGCTTTTGACTCAGAACGTAAGCTTATGAGCACCAAATACCGCCTGCATGGTATAACGATGATACTAACGAAAGGTGCAGTCGATGTTTTACTGGAACGATGCGTAAAATGTGCCGAGATTGGTGGAAATCGTGATATGACTGACAAGATGAAAGAGAAAATTTTGCAACAGAATCAGAAGTTTTCTGAAAATGGTCTCCGAGTACTTGCTTTTGCATATAAAGAAGTTAATGAGGGCAAGAAACTGACGTTGGAGGAGGAAAATGGATTTATCTTTGTCGGTTTGGCAGCAATGATTGATCCACCGAGAGAGGAAGCAGTGGATGCTGTACAGACAGCCAGACAGGCTGGAATTCGCACAGTTATGATTACCGGAGATCATAAAGTAACAGCAGAGGCAATTGCAAAAAAGCTGGGCATTTTCCAAAAAGATGATTTGGCGGTGACGGGACAGGAATTAGATGCTATGAGTGACGAAGAATTAGATGGGCTTTTGGAAGAAATTTCTGTTTATGAAAGGGTTTCACCGGAAAACAAAATACGAATTGTGAGAAACTGGCAAAAGAAAGGCCGCATTGTAGCTATGACAGGAGATGGAGTAAATGATGCACCGGCACTAAAGAAAGCAGATATTGGCGTGGCAATGGGAATTACAGGAACAGAAGTATCAAAGGATGCCTCCTCTATGATTTTAGCAGATGATAATTTTGCTACCATTATTAAGGCTGTGTTAAATGGAAGGAACGTGTATCGCAATATAAAAAATGCAATACAGTTTCTGCTTTCCGGAAACATGGCTGCAATTATTGCGGTACTTGTTTGCTCGGTAGCGGCACTCCCATCACCCTTCAAACCGGTTCATCTTCTTTTTATAAATTTGTTGACAGATTCGCTGCCGGCACTTGCCATTGGAATGGAGCCATCGGATCCCGAACTATTAAAGCAAAAGCCGAGAAACAAGGAAGAAGGTATTCTTACTGGAAAATTTGTGAGCCATCTCTTTGGCTATGGTGCGCTTATTGCAGCAGCAACAATGGCAGCTTTTTGTATGGGGTTGAATAGGAGCGATGCAATGGGGGCTACAATGGCATTTGCTACCCTGACATTGGCACGGTTATTTCACGGCTTTACCTGTCGGAGCGAGCGTTCGCTGGTAGATTTGAAATTTTCTACGAATCTATGGAGCATCGGTGCTTTTGCAGCGGGAACATTACTACTTGCTGCAGTGCTTTTTCTGCCGGGATTGCAGATACTTTTTGAGGTAACTCCATTAAGTGGAATAGAGTATGCAACTATTCTGGGATTGGCAATTACACCCACCATATTTATTCAAGGTTATAAGTTCATAACTAGCAAAAAAAGAAAGAATTTGTTAAAATAAGAGAAAGAAAAGCGGCGCAAAACATACATTTTGAGAAAAGAGGCGATGATATGAATACAAAGCGGGAATTTTGGCAGCGAAATGTGGTTGCAGTGGTTGGTATGTTAGTTTTTTCGGCGGGTATTAATCTTTTTATCGTACCGGCAAATCTTTATAATGGTGGTGTTTTGGGAATTAGTCAGGTGATTCGTACGGTATTGGTGCGTTATTTTCATTTGGCATCCGGGACAACGGATATTGCGGGTATTATTAACATGCTTTTGAATATTCCATTGTTTGTACTTGCCTATGTATTTGTCGGTAAGAAATTTTTCTTTCGGACATTGGTTTGTGTGGTGAGTCAAACATTGTTTCTTAGTTTGATTCCGATACCGGCGATACCAATTGTAAGGGATTCCCTTACTGCAAGCATAATTGGTGGAATTTTTGGAGGAACAGGAATTGGGATAGCATTGCAATCCGGTGGCTCAAGCGGTGGTTTGGATATTGTTGGTATGATTTTTACCAAACGGTTTAAAGGATTTAGTGTTGGTAAAGTGTCACTGTCGGTAAATGCAGTTATTTATATTGTTTGTGCAGTATTGTTCGGACTTCCTACGGCAGTATATAGCATTATATATTCGGCAGTAAGTATGTTAATGACGGATCGGGCTCATACACAGAATATTAACACGGAAGTGGTTATATTTACCAAAAAGAAGCCTTTGAAGATTATTGATTACATTGTCAATGAGTATCACCGTGATGCGACTTGGTGGGAAGCAAAAGGCGGTTATACGGAAGAAAATACATATATGGTTATTGTTGTTTTGTCCAAATATGAATGTGCTCATTTAAAGCGGGAATTAAAAGAAGTGGATGAGCATGCATTTGTAATTGTAAAAGATGGGATGTCTGTGGTTGGAAAATATGAAAAGCATTTACAAGGGTAAAAGTTGTTGCTTTCATACTGGAAGCTTATTTTCAAACTTGACAGAACTAAACCTAAGCGATACAATGTATTTAGTAATACTAAACAGTTAAGAGGTGAGGGCATACGGCGAGTTTTGAACAACAGTTAAAAAAGGGTGTATTAGAGATGCTGGTTCTTGAACTTTTGGCAAAAAAGAGTATGTATGGGTATGAGATGATACAAACCTTAAAAGGGACGAGCGAGGATTTTTTTGCTTTAAAAGAAGGAACGCTATATCCGATTTTATACCGCTTGGAGGACAATGATTTTGCAAAAAGCAGCTGGTCTGAGCCGAAAGATGGCAAGGCACCCAAGAAATATTATGAAATAACAAAGAAGGGGAGAGAGACTTTTGTTTCAAAAGGAGCATTGGACTTTGTTTGAAAAGAAAGTGGATGAATTATTAAGGGGGAACGGCAAATGACAGAACAACAATTTTTACGACAGATAAAGCGACTCCTGCATTGTAAAGCGGACAAAAAACGAGAGATACTGCGACAGCTTGAGTCAGACATTGCGAGTGCGAAAGAAGGCGGAAAGAGCTGGGAGGAGATAAGGCAGGAGTGGGGAACACCGGAGCAGTTTGTTAGTGAATTTAATGAAGATGGACGGAGCATACAAAAAGGGAAAAGAATTTTAATTGGCAGCGTGGCAGTGCTTGTTTTATTTGCTTGTGTGGCGGCAGGTGTTTGGTTTGCACACTCGCACGAAAAAAACAGCGGGCAGCAGTTGACAAAGAATGTTGAAACTCAGAAAATCGAGAAAATTCCTGATGTTGTACGAGAGGTAATTACCGATTTTTCGGATGGCGCATATGAAAAATTTATCGCTCGGTGTGATGCGAAAATGCAGGCGGCATTTTCTAAGAAAAATTGGGAAGATGCACAAAAAATAGCTTCATCACAGATGATTGAAAAAGCAGAAAATGAGAAGTTATTAAGTGTGACACAAACCACTCAGGCAGGACAGAATTTGAAGGTTTATCAAGTGGCTGTAGACTATGGCAAGCGTCAGATTGTGTATACGATTTCTCTGGATACAGAAAATTTAATTGCCGGATTTTATTTTAAATAACGGAGGTGTTTGTATGGAATGGCATGGAGCAGTAGCAATTTATGTGATTGGTACGCTGGCACTTATTATAAGTGCAGTTCATACGGCGGTAACAAGTCAGGAAAAAGGAATCTTAATGAATGGTTTTGAACTGGAAAAAAATCTGGATGAGAAAAAATACAGGCAGGTAAAAACACTGCTTCTTGCGCTGCAGTGTTTCCTGTTAATTTTATATGTTGTTTTATTTATTTTCTTCCGTCACTATCTGGTGGCACTAATCGGTTTGTTTTTCTGCGCAATTCTGCCATTTGCGCTTACGCTTTTGGCGGTTCCGAAAAATCAGGATTAATACTAGGTGCGGTTGAAATAGTCGATTCCATCGTTTGGTTTAAAGTAAGTTCGGATGTAGCCGTCTGTGGAAACAAAAACAATTTCATTGGCAGCAGCTAAATAATAAACATCATCACCGTCTTCGGCTTCCGCTTTATGGAGAGCATTTTGGTCTTTTATTACCCGATTTGCTCCGCGCAGATACTCGGCGGCGGATGAATAAGGAAACTCGGCACCATGTTTCAAAAAGTGTTCTGTGAGGAGGCGGTTTGAGCGAAAGGTAAGACCGCTTTCTTTTTTGTTTTGTACGGTAACTTGGCAGTATAATTTTTTCTTGAAAAATTTGCGGAAACTCTTTTTCGGTTTCCACTGGATGGTTGCCGTAATTTTACATTGACCTGCTTTTTTGGCAGTAAGTTTTCCTTTAGAAGTTACCGATACGATACTCTTTTTTGAACTCTTGAAGGATTTTTTGCGGATAATTCCGCCGGAAATTTTGAGTGTTGTTTTTTGTCCTACGGTAAGCGTCAGATGACGTTTCATGGCGGGCGCTTTTGCAGCAGCCGGTGTGTATGGCAGAACAAAAGAAAGCAAAAGTGCGATAAGACATAAAATATTTATTCTTCGTTTCATATAAATCCTCCCTGTAAAAAAATTCCAGTAACAAACTAAGTATAGCATGAGAAAATTTTTTTTACAAGGTTCGCTCTGACAGAGACTGTTGATACTTTCTTGGCGACAATCCCAGATGATTATGGAAACAGCGTGAAAAATTGGAGTAGTTCTGGAAGCCGCATAAGAAACAGACATCGTTTGGCAAATGCCCTTTTTGTAGCAATTCTTTTGCGTAGGAAATTCGTTTTAAAAGGATGAACTGCTTGATTGTATATCCACTGAAACGCTGGAATACACGGGTTAAGTAGTCCGCATTGTGGTGAAAATGCACTGCTAACTGCGAGACACTTAAAGTATCCGTAAAGTTTTTATCAATATAGTCATAAATTTCGGAAACGAGAGGTGGGATAGGATTGGAAAAAGAAGGTGCACTTAGGACTGCTTTTTCCTGATTTAACATCACCAAAATCTGACTTAAAAGCGCTGTACACAAAACATCCCAGCCATAGATGTGTTCTGCCAGGCATTGTTCCAGTTCTCTACAGCAGGATAATATTTTTTGGAACGTATTCTGTGACGGATGGAGCAGAGGAAGCGAGGCACGCCCACGAAAAAAACAGGAGGCCAGATTTGTATTTACGGTATTCAATTTTTCTAATTGTTCATGAGGAATGGCAATTAAAAAGCGGTCATATGCTTTATCCTGAAGAGGCATGGCGCGGTGAAACGCACCTGGCGGGCAGCAGACAATATCGCCCGGTTCAAGAATTTTGCCATCATTTTCAACAAAAAAGGAAGCGTGGCCTCCTATAAAAACCAAAATTTCATATCCATCGTGGCAGTGATAGGGCGTCGTATCATCCGTATTCCAACTATTTGTTTTGTGTTCGCAAATGAGCGTTTCATTTAATTCTGAAAAAAATGGATGAGTCATATAATCACCTCCGGTAAATTTATTTCAATAAGTAGGATTTTGCAATGTTTATGTATGAATCTATGTATTTATTGCAAAAACAAGATGCTATAATTTTACTATAGAATTGAAAGGATGACAAGAAATAGTTAGGAGGTCCGGAATATGGTAAATATAGTAATCAATCAAGAAATTGAGTTTTTGGAGGAAAAAAGTGCGTGGCAGGGCGTGAAACGAGTGGCGGGCTATGTAAGAAATGATATGGAAAAGGTATTTGGAAAAAAGCCGGCTATTTGCGCGGGTGACAGCCCGAAAAGCCAGACCGTTATTTTGTACGGAACCATTGGGAAAAGTAAAAGATTAGATATGTTAGAAAGTGCGGGAAAGCTGGAATTGTCGGGGGTTCGCGGAAAGAGAGAAGTGTATTTATTTCAAGTTGTGGAAAACCCGATGGAAGGAGTCAAATCCGCGCTTGTGATTGCAGGAAGCGACAAACGAGGCACGATTTACGGGTTGTTTTATTTGTCGGAAAAATTGGGCGTATCACCGCTTGTCAACTGGAATCATGTGCTGCCAAAACGCAGAGAATATGTGATTTTGACAGAGAAAGATTCTTTTGTTTCAAAGGAACCGTCGGTGAAATACCGTGGATTTTTTATTAACGATGAGTGGCCGGCATTTGGCACTTGGGCAGACAAGCATTTTAGCGGAATTAATGCAGCGTGTTATGAGTGTGTGTTTGAACTGCTTCTTCGATTAAAGGGAAATTATTTGTGGCCAGCCATGTGGGCGTCCAATTTTAATTTGGATGGTCCGGGCTTAAAAAGTGCTGAGTTAGCGGATGAATTAGGCGTTGTTATGGGAACATCCCACCATGAGCCGTGTATGCGGGCGGGTGCGGAATACGGAAAAATGCGGGGGGAAGATTCGCCGTATGGTGACGCATGGAGTTTTCTTACGAATGAAGATGGAATTACGAATTTTTGGCGGGACGGACTGATTCGCAACCGCTCCTTTGAAAATGTAATTACGATGGGAATGCGCGGTGAAAATGACACGGCAATTCTCGGTGCAGATGCAACAATGGAGGACAATGTCAGTCTTTTGCGCCGTGTGTTGAAGACGCAGAATCAGTTAATAAGAGAAACAATCAATGAAAACTTGGATGAAGTTCCGCGCATAATGGTACTTTTTACAGAGGTTGAGGGATTCTTTTATGGGGATGAAAAGACAAAAGGATTGTTGGATGAACCGGAATTAGAGGGCGTGACTCTGATGCTTAGCGATAATAATCAGGGCGCAGCACGCACACTGCCGACAAAAGCGATGCGTAATCACAAGGGCGGTTACGGAATGTATTATCATATGGATATGCATGGTGGACCGATGGCGTTTGAGTGGATTGGTTCAACGTATCTGCCTAAATTGTGGGAGCAGATGACTGCGGCATATGAATTTGGTGTGCAGGAAATCTGGGTTACTAACATTGGAGATATCGGGACCCAGGAATACGGTCTTTCCTTTTTCCTGGATTTGGCATATGATATTGATAAATGGGGCGGAAGGGATGCAGCGATTACAAAAGAATATACGAAGAAATGGCTGAGGACACAGTTCGCTGCCTGTTTTGAGGAAAGCATACTTTCCCGGATGACAGAAGCCTTATGGGATTATAACCGGCTGCTGGCAAGGAGAAAACATGAAGTAATGAATGAGCGGGTATATCATCCGGTACATTTTTTTGAAGCGGAGGATGTTTTGAGGTGTTGTGAAAAACTGCTCAACACAGCAAAAGAGGCACGAAGAGCATGCCCAATAGAAATGTTAGGTGCATTTGTTTCCTTGTTTTATTTTCCGGTATGCGGTACAGCAAACTTGATGAAAATGTGGATTCTTGCCGGGCGCAATAAACTCTATGCAAAGCAAAACCGCATGGAAGCCAATGATTTGGCAGATGAAGTTTTAGCATGTATCAAAGCGGATAAGGAGTATGTAAAGGATTATCACGAAATTGACGATGGTGCTTTTTATGGCTTTGGTTTATCCAAACATATTGGATTCCGTGATGAAAACTGGAACGATGAAAACTGCCAGTATCCGCTCCGCACTTATGCTTATCCTGCGGATGAGCCGAGGATGATTGTAGCAAAGAAAAATGATGAGCACTATCTCACAGGTGGTTTCTGGTGCGAGCGTCCGCTTGTCTGGCGGGATGCCATGAGAAAGGATGTATCAGAAATAGCTTTTGAAATTGCCTGTGGCAGTGAAAAAGAAGTCCAATATGAAATTCACACGGATTGCCCGTGGCTTCATTTTTCTAAAAAACAGGGAACAGTTGCTAAGACAGAACATATCACGGTTACAATTGACAAATCGCAGTTAAAGGGAAAAGAGACAGGCAAATTTTTTGTGAAAAATGTCGGGTATGGCGAGGCAGAAATCCATATTGAGGCAGAAGAAGAAAAGAAGTATCCATCCGGATATTTTCTTTGGGATAATGGACGTGTGGCAATGGATGCCGGTCACTACACAGCGAAAAAAGATGTAAAAAATACTGGATTTATAACACTTTCTCCGTATGGCAGAACGGACACGGCGGTAAAAGTATATCCTGTGACAAAGGATTTTTACGGGGAAAATGACCGCCCATGGATTGCCTATGATTTTTATGTGCCGGAAGGCGGCGAGTACAACCTGCGTTTTTATCTGGCACCAACAACTCCGGTGACAAATGAGAGCAGGCAGTATCTTGGATATTCATTGAACGAGGGAAATGTGAAAATAATCAATACGGTGAAAGAAGAGGATAAGCCTTTTTTTACCAGTGCTCAGTGGCAGAAAGAAGCGTATGAGCAGATTAAAATTACGGAAACGGAAGCGATATGTAAAAAGGGATGCAACCGCCTTTATTTTTACGGCATGAGCCCGGCAATTGTTCTGGAACGGATTGTGTTATGGGAAAAAGACAAGGAACTTCCGGAATCCTATTTGGGTCCAACTGAAAGTTTTTTTGAAAAATAAGAAAAAAACTCGACGCAAATCCATTGCCAATTGTATATTAAGTGAAAGGAGGGATGAAAGTGGAACATTCTTTATACGACATCGATAAGGAAGCGAGATTTCAAAAGGTATACGATTCTTATATGCAGGATGTGTACCGGCTTTGCTTTTCGTATATGAAAAATAAGATGGATACGGAGGATGCCGTGCAGGAAACTTTTTGCCGCTTTTATCAGGCAATGGAGCGCGTGAAAGAGGAAGAACATGTAAAAGGGTGGCTTCTTGTCACAGCAGGAAATGTCTGCAAAAATATTTTGAAACATTGGTGGCGGAAAAATCGAAGCTGGCAGGAAAATGAGGAGACAAAAGGGCGTTATGATGAATATGAAATTGAAATGCTTGAACTTGTGTTAAATCTCCCGGTGAAATACAAAACCGTTGTGTATCTTTATTATTACGAGGGCTGCAATAGTGTGCAGATTGCAAAATTATTGAAAAAGCCGGAATCTACGATACGAACGTATTTGCAGAAAGCAAAGAAATTGTTGAAACAGGAATTGAATGAAGGAAATGCTGTCGAAGTTAATCGAGGCAGTGTATATCAGACCAGGGAGGAATAGAAATGGAGATTAAAGATATTTATCAGAAAATGGAGTGCTCGAAAGAAGATAAAGAGAAGATTTATCAAGCAATTTTACAGAAACGCCGGAGAAATTTTGCCGGCAGTCATTTTATGAAAGTAGCGGTCATTGCGTTGTGCCTGCTTGTTGGTGGAACGACGGCCTATGC